>Ga0210384_10000555_pt1 | contig 56878 bp, 55 predicted proteins | sample IncBWH2MmetaG_FD_160574 | JGI IMG/M metagenome (GOLD analysis project Ga0210384, IMG submission 160574) | Forest soil microbial communities from Barre Woods Harvard Forest LTER site, Petersham, Massachusetts, United States - Inc-BW-H-2-M | ecosystem: Environmental > Terrestrial > Soil >...
TTCTACTGGATGAACCACTTCGGCGATCCCGGCTACAAATACCACACGCTCATGTCGCAACTCTGGGGCGTAACCGCCCTGCGCCTCGCCAACGCCGACCTCCTCCCCTTCGACTTCGCCACCTACGCCGCCAACGTCCGCCAATTTGTGAATGAACTGGCAGGCAAAAACAAATCTGTCATCCTGAGCGGAGTGGCTGCTCCGCGAAGCGAAGCAGCCACGCAGTCGAAGGACCCCGTGCCAGCCGAAGCCACCGGCGGCCCGCCAGGGAGTTTCCACGCCGGATTTGTTTCTGGCTCTCCCAGTACCCAGAATTTGCCCAAAAGCGAGCCGCTCGACCTGAGCGGAGTCAGAAAACAAATCGACGCCTTCGAAGCCGACGGCAAGCACCTGAATGACTCTCTAACCCGCAAACTAGCGTCCGGCCCAATCGACCCCAAACTAGCCCTGACCCTGAACCACGGCATGATGCAAGTCGAACGCAACTGGCTCAACCCCGACGGCATCCCCGGCCGTCCCTGGTTCAAACACATCCTCTACGGCGCCAGATTCACTTACGCCCACCTCGAACTGCCGGGATTAACCGAAGCCGTCGAAGCGCAAGACTGGCCGACAGCAAAACAGCAAGCCGAAATCCTGCAGCGTGCGCTGACGAAAAACACAAAGCTACTTCAAGATTTGAATGAAGCCGTGAATTCCAAGTGAGGGTGCCCCACTCTTGTCGCGTTCTTTGCGACAGGGTGGGGAATTTGACTCCATTTCCCTGGGCTCGACCCAAAGCCTCACTTCCCGGCTCTCATCTCCCTCTCCATCACCCGGCGCAGCGCCGCGTTGATGCGCGTCTGGTAGCGGCGTCCGTCCCGCTTGAACCACGCGAGCACGTCCGCGTCCAGCCGCAATGTGACCGGCTTTTTGATCGGCTTGTAGAATTCCAAAACTTCTGTCATGGAAACCTGGGGCCGCCGCGGCGATTCCACCGACGCATGCAAGGTCAGCCCCTTGCGCTGCCCACTCTTCCGACTCGTTCCGGTAGTCGAAGTCTTGGCGCTCCGTCGTCCGCTTTTCACGCTCTTGGTAACTCGTTTCCGATGTTTCATATAGGCCACTCTACTTATAAGATTGTACGTACACAAGTGTCAGAAAAGTGTTCCTGCAGGAACACTGTGGAAATCTCCCCGGTTCTGCCGCTAACCCCTTCATCCCGCTGCACTTTCGTCCAACGGCACGTCGTCGTCCTGCATAAACGCAAACGCTTCCTGCGGCACCGGATTCAGCCACACCGGCGCGAATGACTGGCGGTGCAGCGGCGTCGGCCCAAACTCGCGCAGCGCAGCCAGGTGCTTGGGCGTGCTGTATCCCTTATGCGAGGCCAGCCCGTAAGCAGGAAACACCGCGTCCCACTCGCACATCATGCGATCGCGCTCGACCTTCGCCAGAATAGACGCAGCCGCGATCGAGGCCGAAAGCGCGTCGCCATGAATGATCGGGAACTGCGGCTGCTCGCAGTCCAGACGCAGAGCGTCGACGAGTAAATGATCCGCCGCAGGCGCAAGCCGCATCACGGCTTCCCGCATGGCCGCTCGCGACGCGTGGTAAATGTTGATCTGATCGATGCGGGCCGCGTCAACCGCCGCGACCGACCACGCCACCGCGTGTTCGCGAATACGCTCCGCCAGCACTTCACGGCGCTCAGGCGGCAGCAACTTCGAATCGCGCAGCCCGCGCACCCGGTACGCCGGATCCAGAATCACAGCCGCAGCGACGACGCATCCAAACAGCGATCCGCGACCGACCTCATCGACGCCGGCCACGAGCCGCGCCCCTGATGCCCAGGCCTTTTTCTCGTAGCGCAGCGTGCAGCGCAGTTTCTTCAGCAATCGTAACTTTGCGGCAGAGGCCGAGAGCGTTGGCACAGATGTCATCACAGAAGACTTCATCGCGAACCCATTGGGAGTTGTTCACCATCTTCGTCCGAGAGCACGCATTCCTGCAAGCGAAGTTTCGCGGCATGCACAAAAGCAGATTCCTCGCTGCGCTCGGAATGACAATTCGAACCTGACGAATGACAATTCGAATCTGACTGCCGACGCCATGGCACCCGTGGGCCAGGCCCTCTCCACGCGGGTAACGCCAACCCGTAACCATTACCTGGATTACGGACGTACATTGCCCAGTTGGACGTCTGTTGGTAACTTCACCTCAGTCGCACTCCAGACGAGAAGCTATGGAAACCACATCCAACACGGGGACCGAGGACGGCCTGCTGACCAGCAAGGTCGTGCATCTGGCACTTCCTGTGCGCTGGAGCCTGGTCGGGCAGGAAGGCCGTGGGCAGGCGGAGATGGCTTGCACCTATGACATTCACCCGCGCGGCGCACGGTTGCTGAGCGCGCGCCAGGTCAACGTCGGCGAGTTGGTGATGGTGGAGCGCGGTCGCAACAAGGCGATCTGCCAGGTGGTCTGGGCAGGGCATCCGGATTCGCCGTTGCGCGGGCAGTTCTCAGTGCAATGCGTGGAAGGCAGAACCCCGTGGGATGAAGAGTTGCGCCACATGGAAGAGCAATACCAGCCGATCATCCTCGATGGCCCGCGGCGCGGATCGGCGCGCGGGTTTGGAGGTGCGGAGGCCAACCGGCGGCGGCGTCCGCGGTTCTACGTCGACGGCGGGGCGGAAGTGATCGTCGGCGTGCAGCGCGCCGAAGGCCAAGTGCAGCAGATTTCGGAATATGGCGCGCGCATCGCGGCCACCGAAGTCTTGCGGCCGGGACGCGACTTCCGGCTCATGCTGAACATGTTTGACATCAGCGTGGCAGTGAAGGCGCAGGTAAAATATCTGGTCGACAAAGTGGGAATGGGCGTGGAGTTCCAGGAAATCCGCCGGGGCGACCGCCCGCTGCTCAACTATGTGCTCAGCAAACTCCGAACCAAGCGCGTCGAAGAGTTCGCGGAGGTGGAAGTCGTGCGAGAACCACTGGCGGTGGCGGGTTAAGCGCGCGAGCCGAGCTTTCGCTCGGCCTGGCCCCAGACAAATCAAACCTTAGCTTTAGCTTTTTTCCACGTCGCGCAGGCGCGCGGCTTTGCCCTTCAGGCCGCGCAGGTAGAACAGGCGGGCGCGGCGAACTTTCGACGAGCGCAGCAGTTCGACTTTGTCGATCACCTTGGAGTGAATGGGGAAAATGCGCTCCACACCCTGACCAAAGCTGATCTTGCGCACGGTAAAGCTGGCCTGCGGTCCGTTGTCGCGCTTGATGACCACGCCTTCAAAGGCCTGCACGCGTTCCTTGTCGCCTTCCTTAATCTTCACGTGAACCCGGACGGTGTCTCCGGGATGGAATGCGGGGATGTCAGTGCGTTGCGATTTTGCCAGCAGCTTTTCGATGATTAAGTTTGACATTGTCGTTTATCCTTCGTGGTTCGCAGCGCCTAAAGGCGCGATTGATAGTCGTCTCGCTTCGGTATTCCTGAAAGCATACCCTGATACGAATCTCTGACTCCGTGCGGCGCTTACTCTTTGCCCGCCTTGATCCGCGCCAAAATCTTTTCGTCTTCGTCGCTGAGCTTCACACCCTCCAGCAGATCCGGGCGGTTGCGCAGCGTTTTTTCCAGGGCCTGCTGCCGGCGCCAGCGCCGGATTTCCTGGTGGTCCCCGTTCAGCAAAACTTCCGGTACCGTCATCCCGCGAAAATCCGCGGGGCGCGTGTAGTGCGGATAGTCCAGCAATCCGCCGGAGCCGCAGGTCGAATCGGCGGCGCCGGGCGCTTCCAAATCAACGTGCGGCGAAAACGATTCCTGACGCGTCGACGCTTCGTTGCCGACTGCGCCGGGAAGCAACCGCATGACCGCTTCGACGATTACCGCCGCGCCCAACTCGCCGCCGCTCAGCACGTAGTCGCCAATCGACAGCTCGCGGTCGGCGATAAAATTGGCCACGCGCTCGTCCACGCCCTCGTAGCGGCCGCAGATCAGAACGATGCGATCGAGCTTGGCCAACTCGCCCGCGATGCTCTGCGTGAAACGCTCACCCTGCGCGGAAAGCAGGACTACGCTCTCCTTGGCAGCGCGAGCTAACCGTTGCTCACGCGGAGCCAGATGGAGCGGTTCCAAGCAATCAAAGATCGGTTCCGGCTTGAGCACCATGCCCTCGCCGCCGCCGAACGGGCGGTCATCCACGGTGCGGTGCCGGTCGTGCGTGAACTGCCGCAAGTCGTGGACTTCAATTTTCGCCAGGCCCATTTCGCAGGCCCGGCGGGTGATGCCGTGATCCAGCGGTCCAGTGAAGAAGCCGGGGAAGATCGTCAGGATATCGGCTTTCATCGGACTCGAACACCTTGAACCTTTAACCACAGAGGACACTTGGGGAACACAGAAGAAACTCTAGTGCCTCTTTTTTCTTTCGGACTGCTGTTCTTGCTTCTCTTCCTTCGTGACCGGGGCATTCACTTCCAACAACCCTTCGGGAAGGTTCATGCGCACTTGCCGCTGCGCTGTGCCGACATCTTCCAGGTACGCTTCAGCGAAGGGCACATCAAACTTTTTTCCCGCGCTGGTCGCGACGATCAGCAGCGGGGCTTCGCCGGCTCCGAACTGAACGTCTTCGATGCGGCCGATTTCGCGGCCGTGATCGAGAACCACACATCCGATCAGATCGCTGACGTAATTCCAGCCCGGTTCCAGATCCGCGCGCTCGGCGCCGGGGACCTGCAATTCCGATCCGATCAGAAGCTCGGCGTCATTCATGGTATCGACGCCGCGAAACTTCAGAACCACCAGGCCCTTGTGCGGCCACAAACCTTCCAGTTCCAGTGCGCGCCGCGTTTCTTGTAGCTTCGAGTCTTGCGACTTCGGCAGAGCGAACAGCTTCATGCCTGCGGCGAAGCGCCCTGGGACGTCGCTGTGCATTTCCGCAGCGACCTCGCCGTGCCGGCCTTGCGTCTTTACGATGCGGGCCAGAGTGATGAACTCGCCGTTGATTTCAGCGTTCAACGCCCCGCCCTCAGCGGCTAAAGCCGTTGGAAATTTTCTGCCCGTACGGCGCCGCTAAAGCCGCGCCCTTTCACAACTCCCCGCCTACTCAATGATTTCGAGCGTGTAGCGCTTGTGGGCCCGGTGGCCGGCGGCGCTCAATAGGGCGCGCAGGGCGCGAGCGGTGCGTCCCTGGCGTCCGATGACTTTGCCGACATCGCTTTCGGCGACTTCCAGTTCGATCACGTCGTCGTCGAACTTTTCGACGAAGACTTCGTCGGGCGTGTCGACCAGCGACTTCGCAACCAGCTCAACGAGCGTGCGCACATCTCCAGAAGGCTCAGTCATAACGTTTAATTCTCGCGTGTCGGTTGAATGAGGGTGCCCCATCCTTTCGCGCTCTTTGCGAAAGGGTGGGAACTGGGACCGCAAACGTTAGGCGGCGGAGCCGGCTGCAGCCGGGGCCGGAGTCTTCGAGAACAGCTTGTTCACACGATCCGACATTTGGGCGCCCTTCGACACCCAGTACTCGACGCGATCGCGCTTCATCTCGACGCTGGCGGGATTGGTGCGGGGATTGTAGGTCCCGACCACTTCCACCGGACGGCCGTTGCGGGCGCGCTCCTTCTCAATCACCACAATGCGATAGTGCGGTTGTTTGCGCGCACCACGGCGCGCCAGACGGATCATTAACACAGGTCTTATATCCTTGTTCCGGAAGAGTCCGGTGAGATCGAGGCAAACTCTTATTATGCCGGAGGTTAGGCGGAATGGCAAGGGGTGGGCCACACAGAGTGAACTTATGATGTCCTACCTGTGATAGAATGATTCTGTGGGGAAGAAGCCGAAGAACCCCGAGCCGGTCCGGTCGACGGTCAACATTGGTCATTTGACGGGTAAGCGACGCGGGGCGATCGTGAAAGAGGAGATCGTCCAGCGGGGTTCCGAACTGGTGAAGTACAGCCTGGCTTATATCAATCCGCGGATTTGTGGACCTGACAATGGCCGGGTGCTTGGGTATGACAATAGCCACAGGCACCACCATCGCCATTTCATGGGGCAGATCACCTCCGTGGATTTTCCCGGATATGAAGCGTTAGTGGACCGGTTTCAAGAGGAAGTGGAAGATCTCTGGAGAAACGAAGATGAACAAGGAAGCTAAAGTGCGCGTGGTGACCGACGGGGTCGACGGGTTCTTCAATCGCGCCCGCGAGCATGCTCGCAAGCTGGATCGGGGCGAGAAGCTAGAGTCCGAACTGGTGATCGCTTTCGAGGATGCCGGCGAAATGATGAAGGTGTTGTCGGCGGAACGTTTGCGCTTGATCCGGGCCAGCAAGAAAGCGACTCCCGTATCCGTTCTGGCAGGCGCGCTGAAACGCAACCCGCGTGCCGTCAGCCGTGACATCGATCTGCTGGAGTCTTTTGGCCTTCTGCGCACGCGGTACGTCCCCAATCCGGGACATGGGCGGCGGAGGATTGTGGAATCAAGGGCCAAGACCTACCAACTGATCGCGAGCCTTTGAGGCCGGAAATTTTGGTAGGGGCAACCCTCTATCTTTCTTCAGCGGTGAAGGCGCGCTGCCATTCGTGTCCCTTCAGTTCGAAATTGTCGGCCGACATTGCAGTCGGCGAATTCACATCGGTGATCTGGATCCGCATGGCGAGCTTCCCTTCTTTGCGGACGTCCACTTGTTGGGCAACTCTGAAGCCGTTGAAGTCTTTGAAATCTGACCACTCGGTTTCAACTCCGGCAAGAAAAGTCTTCAGCAGCAAGCCGGATTCGTCGAACCAATAACCGCGCGCCTGTTCGGGATCGAGTTTGCCCTCGGGGCTCTCATAACCGGCAAGCACGCGGACCGCCCGCACGCCGCCGACAGTGTCTCGCTTGATTCTCCAGTCAGACTCCGTGAAGGTATCGATCGCCGGAATCGGCTCCAGCGTCTTTAGAACGAAGCGCAGCAGATTCGCATCAGGACCTTCAGCCAACTCGTACCGCTTCTCGCCATTTCTAGATCTTACGTAGCGGCTCTTGCCAAACGAGGCTTCTCTTCTCCACTGGCTGTTACTCATCCAAGTATCTTCGTAGTGCCCTTTGTCGACCTTCCCTTCGCTGCCTTTTGCATCAAATTCTGCGCGGAGAGAATAGGGCCTGTCCGTCCCGGCGGCGAGAAAGCTGACTTTTCTGCCGCGCTCAAAATAAATTCGGGCGCTGTCAAAAGTCTCGCTGCCCGCCGGGCGCACGGTTTTGAAGGGAACCGTGATCTGCGACATAACCTGAACCAGCATGCCGTTTTGCAGGAACGGTTTGAAACGCATGGCCTGAATTCGTTCGCGGCCTGCGTCGCGGATACCATTATTCTCTGAGATGATCGACTCCATCTCTCTTATTTTCCCTTCGCGATCAACCACGATCTCGGTGGTGACGTTGCCCTCGAGAGGACCATCTTGAAGAGGCGGCCACGCTACGGGTTCCGCGGCCAGCAGATTCTTGCGTAGGGAGACTTCATCGATCAATTCGGTCTGCAGCGGCTGTGGATCTCCGTCCTTGGCGGCAGCATCAAAGAAATCCGGTGAAACTGCCGGCAGATCTTCCAGCGTCGTTACCTTCGCCGTAACTTCGGGAGAGCCCCAGCTTACCGTGTGAGCGACCATTCGTCCGTGGAAATTCTGGTAGTCCTTGAAGCCTCCGCCCCAGCCGAAGCCATAGGCGTAGAGCAACTCCCCAGTGCTCTCGCGCAGAGCGACTCCGGAGCGCTTGATATTTCGCACCTCCGCTGTGCCGGTGTTTGTGATCCAGTCGATGTTGACCTGCCCCATCATCCGCCTAACTTCTGCTGTTTTCACTTGGTCGAGGACCTGTTCCAGAGGCGGCACCGGACGGGTCAACTCCAGCGCAATCTCACGCAGCCATTCGGGGAAGTAATCGCCTTTGTTTTTCTGCCAGTCGCGGCCCCCGTCGGCAATTTCGATTTGATGAAATTCTGGAGAATGCAATTCTCGCTTCCACCGCGTCGGAGACTGCCACCATATTTCCACCTCGCCGGTTCGGCCGGAGTCTTTGTCGCGCTCAAAGCTCGGCGCCAAGACGGCCCTCAGATGAAACGGTTTCGTTCCGGGCTGATCGAGCGTGCGGTGCTCAACTGCCTTCTTGACCTGGCCAACCGTGTTTTCGGCGGGAGCCGAAATCGGCAACAGAAAAACACTTGCGATGATCGCGACCCACAATTTGCAGCGCATGCCGGGAACTTTAAACTCTTCTCCCGCTAGACTCAAGCGCCGGTTTGCAGGGTATCTATATTCTCTCGGGCGCGCGGACGCCGATTCTGAAGGCCTCTCGGGCGTCCCCACTCACGCACGCACATCAAGTCGGAAACAAATGTCATCCTGAGCGGCGTCTTTTGCCGCGAAGGATCTGTGCAGTTCCGTCGGGAATTGCATGGGTCCTTCGCTTCGCTCAGGATGACAGAGTATCGGCGACAGAGTGTCGACTACGACTGACGTTGAACAGCAGGCCGGCTTACGCCACCGCCTTCGTCTTCTGGGTCGACGCCTGGCCTTTCGCGGCTGGCTTCGCGAGGAAATTCACCAGCGCATTGTTGACTTCTTCGGCGTGCGTCCAGGCTACGTTGTGGGGGCCGTCTTTAATCACGACAAGTTCGGCGCCGTTGATCAGCTTGGCGGTACGTTGGCCTGCGGCTGAAAACGGAACGATGCGATCGGCGTCGCCGTGAATGATCAGCGTGGGAACGTCGATCTTAGCCACATCGTTGCGGAAATCCTCATGCCAGGTGGGGACACAGGCCAGACTGGCCGTGGCCGACGCGATGGCGGCGACGTTCCAGCTTGCCTGCACGGCCTGCTCGCTCACGCGCTTTCCAAGATTAACGTCGGTGTTGTAGAAGTTCTTGAAAAATTCGGTGAAGAACGCATAGCGATCGGCGGCCACCGCTTTCTGGATGCCCTCGAATACGCTGCCATCGACTCCTTCAGGATTGTCCGCAGTCTTCAACAGAAACGGCGGAACGCCTCCGATCATGACCGCCTTGCTCACGCCCTTCGATCCGTATTTACCGATGTAGCGCGCCACTTCGCCGCCGCCCATGGAGAAGCCCACGAGAGTAAAGTCACGCAGCTTGAGATGGGTGACGAGCTTGTGCAGGTCTTCTGCGAACGTGTCGTAGTTGTAGCCGGTGGTGGGCTGGCTGGACTTTCCGAATCCGCGGCGGTCATAGGCGATGACGCGGTGGCCCGCTTGCAGAAGGGCGGGAACCTGTTTTTCCCAGGACGCGCTGCTGAGTGGATATCCGTGGATCAGAACCACAGGCTGGCCGGAGCCGTGGTCTTCGTAGTAAAGATGGATGGAAGTGGAATTCTCTTTCCCTACTTCAATATAGGACATGATGTTCCTCCTTGCGATTTGATTTCGATTTTTGGGCTATGGTGCGAGTTACCTGTGACTGCTGGAGCAGTGCTATTGCGTTAGATTGTGGACCCGCCCGCGAGGGTGCATTCGAAGTTGTCTTTGACGAAGGAATTCTAGCCGACGGCACAACACATCCCTGGGCTTCGTCCTGCTAGACTCAAACGTTTGGAGGTGCGGTTTTGCCCGGTATCTATATTCTTTCGGCGGTGCGGACGCCGATTGGGAAGTTTGGCGGGACGATGGCTTCGCTAACGGCGGCCGACATGGGCGTGGTCGCGGCCAAAGCTGCGATGGAGCGGGCCGGGGTCGAACCGGCGCAGGTGGAGGAGACCATCTTTGGCTGCGCGCGGCAGGCGGGGGGCGGGCCCAATGTGGCACGGCAGATTTCGGTGCGCAGCGGAGTGCCGCAGGAAGTTGCGGCGTTCACGGTGAACAAGGCTTGCGCGTCGGGGATGAAGTCGATTGCGCTGGCCTATCAGGCGATTCTGCTCGGAGACGCGAACTGCATTCTGGCGGGTGGGACCGAATCGATGTCGCGGGTTCCTTATTATCTCGACGGGGCGCGGTGGGGATACCGGCTGGGCAATCAGGAGATGGTGGATGGGATGTATCGCGATGGATTCTTCTGTTCGCTAGCGAAGATGGTGATGGGCGAGACCGCCGAAGTGCTGGCCGAGCAGTACAAGATCACGCGCGAGGAGCAGGATGAGTTTGCGCTGCTGTCGCAGACGCGGGCGGCGCGGGCGATTGCGGCGGGGCGGTTCGACGCGGAGATTGTTCCGGTGACCATTGAAGGGAAAAAGGGCGCGGTCACGTTTGCCAAGGATGAACATCTGTTTGCGGACGCCAGCATGGAGAAGCTGGGGAAACTGGCTCCTGTGTTTTCGGAAACTGGGACGATCACGGCGGGGAATTCTTCGGGGATCACTGACGGGGCGGCAGCGGTGGTCGTGGCCAGTGAACACTTCGTCAAGCAGAACAATTTGAAGCCGCTGGCGCGGATTGTAGCGGTTACGTCGGCGGGCGTGGATCCGAGGACCATGGGGATCGGCCCGGTTCCCGCGCTGCGAAAGCTGGAAGACAAGCACAGTCTCAGGCTGCACGAGTTTGGGCTGATTGAGTTGAACGAAGCTTTTGCGGCGCAGGTGCTGGCGTGCGACCGAACATTGAATATGAATCGCGACCGGCTCAACGTGAATGGCGGGGCGATTGCGATCGGGCATCCCATCGGGTGCACGGGGACGCGCATCACGGTGACGCTGCTGCACGAGATGCTGAAGCGCAACACGAAGCGCGGCGTGGCCACGCTCTGCGTGAGCGGCGGCATGGGGATGGCGTTGGCGCTGGAGAACGTGGTGTGAGGCGAAGCTCTTGGCTCTTGGCTGTTGGCCCGGGGTATGAAGTTAGGTTCGCCCCACAGGCGCTGAAGCCCTGATTCTTTGGGAGCCTTTTCGCGGCGCTGAAGCGCCGCTCTTCCACGTGAGCAATGATCCGCATGGATAGCAATGATCCGCATGGATAACGATCCGCAATTTCGTTTGGCTGTGGAGTCCGACGCCGATCTTCTTCTGGAATTCATGCAGGCGTATTACGCCTTCGACGGACATGGCTTTGACGAGAGCAAGGCTCGTCTGGCGCTGACGACTCTCCTGCGCGACGCGAGGCTCGGGCTGGCATGGCTCATTCTCGATGACGACGCTGCGGTGGGGTATGTGGTGCTCTGTTTTGGTTACAGCCTGGAGTGGCTGGGGCGGGATGCATTCGTCGACGAGTTTTACCTGCGGGAGGAATATCGCGGGCGCGGGTGGGGTCGCAGGACCATGGAGTTTGTGGAAGAGGCGGCGCGGGCAGCGGGCATTCGGGCGCTGCATCTGGAAGTGGTGCGGGAGAATACCAAGGCGCTCGAACTGTATCGCCAGCTGGGATTCCGCGAGCATCCCAGCACGTTCCTGTCGAAATGGATCGCGCGGGATTTCTCCAAACCGCAAGGTCGAAACGGGTACTGAGGCCGCCGAGAAAGACGCTGGGAAGCGGCGGCTTACTTCTGCTATGCTTTTCCGGTTTTTCACCTCGGATCAGATCGCGACGCGAACTTTGCGGCAAGCGGTCTACGCTCTATGGTCCGTAAGGAGGGTATCGTGATTCGACGCATCATGAGTCTTATTTGTTTGGCCGTGTGCCTGGGGATCGGCAATCGGGCGCTGGCGCAGGATTTTTCCGCGGACGTAGTGAGCAACAAGCAAGGCAATGGCGGGCTCAGCAAGATTTATTCGACGAAAGACAAAGCGCGGTGGGAAGTCCAGGAGAAGAATGCGGGGATGGGGCCCAGCGCACTGATCGTCGATGAGGCGCAAGGCAAGTGGCTCGTCCTCATGGAGCAGCGGCACATGTACATGGACTCGTTGCCGATGATGATGAAATCCCCCGTGATCACGCAGTTCTGGCACGTGAGCGACGTCAACGATGCCTGTCCGCAGTGGAAGAAAATTGCCGAACAATCGAAAGCCGACAAGAACTGGGGCAGTTGCACAAAGGTCGGCGGCGAGACCGTGAACGGACGCAGCGCGGTGAAGTATGAAGGAGTTTCCACCAAGGGCGACAAGGCTTACTACTGGGTGGACACGAAGCTGAAATGTGTGATCAAAGCGGATAGCGGCTCGGGAAGCTTCGAGCTGCGTAATATTCAGGAAGGGTCGCAGCCGGCGAGTTTGTTCGAGATTCCCGCGGGATACACCAAGTTCGATATGGGCAGCATGGGTGGGATGCAGCGGCCTCAGTAAAACCTTTCACCACAGAGGGCACAGGGGAGATCAGTCGAGCTTCGCTTGACTTCGGCTTCGCTCTGTCGAAAACCCCCACTTCTCGCGCCAAGGACGCGCGAGAAATGGGGCACCCGGTGGGCGGGCGTCCCCAATAAGCTTCGTTGCGGCCGGTAAATTTGGCCTCTATACTCAGCACAGCGGTCCTCTCTGAGTTTTCCGGAGTGTCGATGCCTTTATCCGCAGTGATCGTGGACGACGAGCAGCTCGCCCGCGACGAACTCGCCTACCTGCTGAAGAATGCCGACGATGTGAACGTCGTGGCCCAGGGCAAGAACGGGCTGGAAGCCGTCAACCTGATCAAGGAGCATAGTCCCGATCTGGTTTTTCTGGACGTGCAAATGCCGGGGCTCGACGGTTTCGGCGTAATCAAGAAGCTGCTCGACAAGAAGATCCCTCTTCCCAAGATCGTCTTCGCCACCGCGTTCGACCAGTATGCGGTGAAGGCGTTCGAGGTGAATGCGGTCGATTATCTGCTGAAGCCGTTCGACAAGAAGCGGGTGGCGCAGGCCATTCAGAAGGCGCGGGCCAAGCAGGACGCGGATGGACTGCCGGCGGACAAGATCGAGACCCTGGTGCGCATGATCGAGTCGCAAAAGCAGCCGGCGGCGAAGATTCTGCTGAAGACGGTGGGACGCATGTTTCTGGTGGACCAGCGAGATATCTGTTACGCCTGGATTGAAGATGGCGTGATCACGGTGGTGACCGGGGGCGTAGCGGGAATGGAAGGACAATCCAACTGCCGGACGCTGGAGGAACTGCTGACCAGCTTAGACACGAATCTTTTCTGGCGGGCGCACCGCTCCTACCTGGTAAACATCAACCGCATCCGCGAAGTCGTCCCGTGGTTCAAGAGCTCGTACCAGCTGCGCATGGACGATAAGAAGCAGACCGAGATTCCAGTCAGCCGGGCTCAGACGAAGCGGCTGCGGGAATTGTTTGGACTCTGATCTGGAATCCGACCTGGATTCCGATTTTCCCCTGGCGCATTGGCCGGCGGGCGGTGGTTCGTTACGGCGAGTGCCCGCGTCGGCTTGGGCTCGCTCCACGGCGTCGAACAGGTCGTTAATCAGCGTACCCGTAAACATTCGATCATTCCGCTACAAAAAGGCTGGCGGAATCAGTGTCAGTGCCAGGGTTCAGAACAACTCCGGAGGGCGGCTCGGATGCAGAAGCCGTCCTCCGGTCCGGGGGGAAAGTCTAGACCGCAAGCGCCTGCAACGCGGTGCGGTCGCGAATGACCAGCGTCGGTCCATCCTGACGGATCAACTGTTTCTTTCGCAGATCGCCCAATAGCCGGGTCACGGTTTCGCGGGAGGCGCCAATGCGCTGCGCCATCTCTTCGTGGGTCATGGCGGAATGGATGCGGGTCTCGGCGGCTTCCACTCCCTGCGTCGGCGAGTTCGACAGCAAGAGTCTGGCCAACTTGCCCGCGGAGGAACGGGTCAGAACAAGGTCGTGAATGTCGCGATAGGCGGATTGAAAATCGCGGCTCAGAGACTGCGCGGTGTGCATGCCGACCTCGCTCTGAGACTGCATCAGTTCGAGGAAGTGGTTGCGGTCCACATAATTTACCTGGCAGGGGGTGGCAGTCTCGGCAGTCGATTCATAACCCGTGCCGGAGATCGCCGCGCTGAGGCCGAGAGCTTCCCCGGCGGACGCGGTTTTGAGGATCAGGATCTTGCCTTCGCGCGAGGTCGTGGAAAGGTTCACCTTGCCCGAGCAGAGAATGAACAGGCCGCGAGGAGTCTGCCCTTCGACAAACAGGATCGCTCCGGCGGGGAGGACGCTGATGTGGCTGACCTGACTCAGCGACTGCAGCGCGGAATCCGAGAAGCCGCAAAAGAAGCCCGCGTTGGTAATGGCGCACTCACTGCAATTGTCGATAATGTCGAGCCCATAGGGCACGTTCATGTTTGTCTCCTTGGCTGAGGATCGTTTTTGCCGGGTAACACTGCCGGACCCGGCGCCGAGCCCACCCAACTGGTGCGAACTGGCGAGCAAGGCGCGGGCATGGGCACGAGTATCGCCGTTAGAACTCTTGGCAGCGGCAATCAGCTCCCACGCCGCGCTCGGTTCTTCCTGCTGCTGCCACTCCAGGTGACAGGCAAACAGGTAGAGCGGATCGATCTCGTCAGGGTGAGTCTGGGGGCTGGGCTGAAGATCGAGGTTCTGATTTCTGTCAACACCTGGCAGGTCGGCTGGCGATGTGCTCGACCATGTACTCGACAATGTGCTCAGCGACGTACTTAGCGATGTACTTAGCGATGTACTCGGCGATGTGCTCCAACCACTGGTGAGGTCGGAGTGATCGCCTACCAGATGGGGTCTGGGCGCAGGCGTCTCAAGAAGCTGAGCTGCGGAGCTGGCGTCGACGCGTTGATACTTGTTAGTCAGTAACAATCGTACGACTCCACAAGACCGGCCGACGCGCGCCGGAAAATGTTTTTTCTGGGGAGAGCTGGGCCCTTCTCTGCGAGGCCGGGGATCAGACATCACGCCCGGCCAGAGGCAGAGTACGTCAAGCTCTATGCACGTGGCGTTCCGAAAATGGGAGGAACTCATCAAGAGGAGAACTTCCGTGTTTGGAACAAGTTCCAAAATAGAAAGGCCGCGGTCGGTTGTGGGAAAGATGTTGAAAAGTCGGCAATCTGCCGATTAGCCGTCAAATCGGGCCTGCTCCCCGCGCTGGGTCGGAAGATCGCCACCCTTCGACTTCGCTCAGGGCAGGCTGTCTCGAAAAAAGCGCGAGACCTAGGGCACCTCATCCGGACACCCGGTGTTTGGTCAAGAAGTTTGGTCAGGAGCCCATGTAATCGCGGCGCGTTATTTTCAAGCGCTGCATTTTAGACTGCAGAGTGGTGCGCTTGACTCCGAGCCGATGGGCGGCGCCGTCCGGTCCGGAGAGCACGCCACCGGTTTCGCGGAGAATGCGGATGATATGCTCGCGCTCGGCGTTATCGAGCGTGTGATCTGGCGACGATGCGACCGTGCTGTGACTTTCGGTCCCTATTTCCGTCAAGGGTACATGCAGGACGTTCCCGTCGCTCAGAATGACGGCCCGTTCCATGAGGTTTTCAAGTTCGCGGATGTTGCCCGGCCAGGACCATCCGGTCAACTTTTTCATGGTTGCGTTGGGAATGGTTTCGATATGGCGGTCCATGCGCCGGGCGAACTTGTGCACGAAGTAGCGGATGAGCAAAGGGATGTCCTCGGGGCGCTCGCGCAGGGGGGGCATGCGGATGGGAAACACGCTGAGCCGGTAGAAAAGGTCAGTACGAAATTCGTGCTCGGCCATGCCCTTAGCCAAATCCCGATTGGTGGCCGCGACCAGCCGTACGTTCACTTTAATGGTGCGGTTGCTGCCCAGCCGTTCGAACTCCTGGTCTTGGAGAACGCGCAGCAGCTTGGGCTGCAGATCGAGCGGGATTTCGCCGACTTCGTCGAGGAACAGGGTTCCACCATCCGCCAGTTCCATGCGTCCCACTTTCTGGCTGACCGCGCCGGTAAAGGCTCCTTTCTCGTGGCCGAAGAGCTCGCTTTCCAGCAGGCCGGTGGGGATAGCGGCGCAGTTGAGCTTGATGAAGCTGCCGTCCTTTCGTCGACTCAAGCGATGCAGGGCGCGGGCAATGAGTTCCTTGCCCGTACCGGTCTCCCCCAGAATCAGGACGGTGGCTTCGCTTAGTGCGACCGTGGCCACCTGCTCAAGTACTTTCCGGAGCGCTGGACTGTCGCCAATAATTTCGGCGAAGCGGCCCTCGGAGCGCGGTTCCCCTTCCAGGTACCTCTTCTCTTCTTCAAGACGGTTCTTGAGGCCTTCGATTTCGGTGGCAGCGCGATGGTTTTCGAGAGCCACGGCGAACTGGGCGGCAACTTGATTCAAGAGAGTCAAGTCCTGCGGATGAAAGGCGTCGGCCCGCGTGCTGCCCAGCACAAGAAGTCCCAGCGCGCCCTTCGGCCGGAAAAGCGGGACGCAACACAGGGAGCGAAAACCTTCGGCGAGAAAGGATTTTGTAATGTCAGCTTCGAAGCCCAGTAGCTGGTCTTTGGAGAAAATCAGAGGGGTGCGCTCCCGCAAGGCGCGGCCTCCGGGACTATTGTCAGGGCTGATCGGCTTGGACGAGAGCAGCCCTTTGCCCAGGGGGAAATCTTCCGCCTGGCGGACGAGGAGCCCGGTATTGGGATCCTGAAATTCGACACCGGCGTACTCGTGGCGCAGGACGCGGCGAATGCGGGCCGAGATTTGGGGAAAAACCTGCTGCAGATTCCAGTTGGACGCCATGATGCTGCTGACATCGAGCAGCATCTGCAGCCGGTCCATTTCCTTGCGCAGCTTTCCGCCGACAACTTTGAGCGATTGCTCCAGCTTTTTTTGGGCAGTCGCCTCGACCACAACCGCGGCGACCCGCGTAACCGCTCCGGTGCCATCCAGAATCGGGAGATAGTGCACGATAAAGTGGCTGGCGTCGGTTCGGGTGGGAAGTGTACCGGTGATCTCGAAGTGGAGCGGCTCGCGATCGGAAAGAACCCGCTGAAACCCAGGCTCCAGCACATCGGTGAAGTTCCCCAGAACCTCGCGAACGGTCTTGCCCACATGAGTGGACGCGGGAATGCCGTTGATTTCCGCCAGAGTCTCGTTGATGGCAAGGTAGCGAAGATTGGAATCCAGGATGCACAGGCCCACGGTGGACGAAGTAAAGTAGGACGCCAGCAACTTCTCGGGCTCGGAGAGCGCTTCGGGATGCGCGAAAGGAATCAGATCGCCCGCGCCGAAGGAGGCTGGATCATTGGGCATGACGGCGAGCCTCCAGTAGCGAGAAGGTCGCGGGGATGGCCTTCGGCCCTCGAAAATATTCGCTTGAATTGTCGTGACGCCCGATTACCGATCGCGCCCTGGATTTGAGATCTGCAGGATTCGGCAACGCTCGGACGAGATCAGGAAGAAATAGAACTCCATCCACACTGGGAAGCGTGGAGTGCGGTGGCAAAGTTTTCTTCAAGCGTGGGACGCTTGAGAGGGACACAGATACAACTCCCCATTGCCGCCTCCCCCTCAAAAGGCGGACTGCATTGCAACCCGAGTACGCGGCATTATAACCACAGAGTGAAGGGGATGAGCACTTTTTTGTTGAGCGACGTCTTCGGGAAGGTCACGCCGAGCCACTAGAAAATCGTTTATCAAGCCGACCGGTCGTTCGGTTTTTGCCGGAACTGGTTCTCGGAACTGGAAGGAGAAGCCGTCGCTGAGAACTATGCTGCGAACTATAATGCCCCCGTGGCGAGAGGATGGGAAAGCAAATCGGTGGAAGCGCAGCAGGCGGAAGCGAACGACAAATCCGCCAAACTGCGTCCGGCGATGAGCGCTGACGAAGCGGCACGCTGGCGAGAGAGAGAGAGCCTTCGACTGGCGCGCCAACGAGTGCTTGAGCAACTGGAGGCAAGCCAGAATCCCCGGCACCGTAAGCTCCTCGAAGACGCGCTCGCCGATCTGGACGAAAAGCTGGGGAAGTGAAAAGCCAGGCGTCAGACCTCAGACCTCGGACCTCGGACCCAAGACGGAGACCTCGAAGCTGAGGTCCGAGGTCCGAGGTCCGAGGTCCAACTTCCGTCATTTATAATGATTGTTTTATGACAGCCTACGTTTATGTATCTCTGAAGAAAAGCGTCCTCGACCCCCAGGGCAAAACCATTCAGGGCGCGCTCAAGAAGATGGGCTACAAGGGCTTGGAGAGTGTGCGCCAAGGAAAATATTTCGAGCTGACGCTGGACGGAGGACTGTCGCGCGAAGAGGCGCAGGCCGAAGTCGAGCGCATCGCTCGCGAAGTGCTCACCAATCCTGTCATTGAAGAATTCCGTTTCTCTTTCTCCCTGGCCGAGTAGGAAAAGCCGGGGAATCCTTTGAGGTTTCCCAATGTGTGGCATTGTTGGCTATGTCGGCAAGAAAAGTGTAGTTCCGATCATCATTGAGGGGCTGCGGCGGCTGGAGTATCGCGGCTACGATTCCGCGGGAATTGCGGTGGCGGGCGACGGGGACGGGCTGCAGCTGCGGCGCGCCGAGGGCAAGCTGCGCAACCTGGAAGAATCCATCCGCCTGAAACCGCTGACCGGCACTTATGGCATTGGGCACACGCGCTGGGCCACCCACGGCCGTCCTACGGAGGAAAACGCGCATCCCCACCGCGACTGCACCGGCAAGATCGTGGTCGTGCACAACGGAATTGTGGAGAACTATCTCAGCCTGAAAAAGAAGCTGATCGAGGAAGGCCACAAGTTCACAACCGAGACTGATACCGAAGTCATTGCCCACCTGGTGGAGAAATATTCGAAGAGCTCGGGAAACGGCAGCCATGTTTCCCTGGAAGACGCGCTGCGGCAGACGGTGAAGCAGCTGACCGGGGTTTTCGCGATGGCCGTGATTTCGAGCGACGATCCCAACAAGATTGTAGCGGCGCGCAACGGGCCGCCGGCGGTGATCGGGTTGGGGAACGACGAGTATTTCGTGGCGTCAGATGTGCCCGCCATCCTGCATCACACGCGTGACATTTTCTTCTTGGCGGATGGCGATATGGCCGTGGTCACACCGGACGGCGTGCATCTGTCTGATTTTGACGGAAGGCCGGTGCGACGGCAGATCCAGCATGTGACCTGGGATCCGATTCTGGCGGAGAAGGGCGGCTTCAAGCACTTCATGCTCAAAGAGATTTACGAGCAGCCGCGCGCGGTTCGTGACACCGCGCTGGGCCGGGTCTCGCAGGATACCGGACACATTTTTCTCGACCAGATGGAGATCAGCGAGGCGGAGTTCCGGGCCACGGAGAAAATCAACATCATCGCCTGCGGAACCAGCTGGCATGCCGGGCAGGCGAGCAAGTTCATGATCGAAACGCTGGCGCGCGTTCCGGTGGAAGTGGACTATGCCAGCGAGTGGCGCTACCGAAATCCGATTGTGGACCCAAAGACGATCACGCTGGTGATTTCGCAGTCGGGCGAGACCGCGGACACGATCGCCGCGCAGCGCGAAGCCAAAGCCCGTGGATCGAAAACGCTGGCGATCTGCAACGTGGTGGGATCGATGATCACGCGCGAGGCTGCGGGCACGATTTACACGCACGCCGGGCCAGAGATTGGCGTGGCTTCGACCAAAGCATTTACCGGGCAGCTGACTGCGCTGTATGTGTTCGCGATGTACCTGGCGCAGACGCGCGGCGTAATGACTGCCGAACAGGCGCGGGCGGCGATGCTGGAACTGACGCGCATTCCGGCCAAGCTCGAAAGTATTCTGACGCACGATCAGGCCTGTGATGATCTGGCGAAGCAGTATCAGAAAGTGCACGACTTTCTATTTCTGGGACGCGGCATTCATTATCCGATTGCACTCGAAGGTGCGCTCAAGCTGAAAGAAATTTCTTACATTCATGCCGAGGGATATCCCGCGGGCGAGATGAAGCACGGCCCCAACGCGCTGATTGATGAGAACCTGCCGGTGGTGGTCATTGCCACGCGGGACGCGGACAATCCGGGTTCGATGCTGCGCTACGAGAAGACGATCTCGAATCTGAAAGAAGTGAAGGCGCGCTCCGGAGTCGTGATCGCGCTGGCCACCGAAGGGGACGAAGAGATCAAAGAATCGGCGGATCACGTTCTGTACGTTCCGGCGGCGCCGGAAGAGTTGCTGCCGATTCTGGAAATCGTACCGCTGCAGTTGCTGGCGTATCACATTGCAGTGCGGCGCGGCTGCGACGTGGATCAGCCGCGGAACCTGGCGAAGTCGGTGACCGTGGAGTAGGAGACAACCGTTCGATTTGCCGATGCGAGGGAAGCACAATGGGCACGCCAAAGAAACCCGACATCCCCGCCGATAAATTAGCGCTGTACGACAAGCTGATCGCCACCCATCCGGAGATCGAACGCAAGGGCGCGGCGAATCCTTACACTTCGCTGAATGGCCACATGTTTTCTCTGCTGCTCGGACCCAAGGGCGTGATGGCTCTCCGGCTCCCGGAAAACGAACGGGAAAAGTTCCTGAAGAAGTATGACACGACCTTGTATGAAGCCTACGGAGCGGTGATGCGGGAGTACGTCACCGTGCCCGACTCGTTGCTCAAGAACACCAAGGGTCTAGAAAAGTATCTTGCGATGAGCTATGCGTACGTGAAGACGCTGAAGCCGAAGGCGACCAGAAAGAAACGGTGAACCGGGCCGTCTAGGTCTTCACGGCCTCTACATCGGTGCGCGCGAAATCAGTTCCTTTAAACAGCAAGGGCTCGTCCATCTCTTTGGCCAGCGCGTAGGCAAAACAGTCGCCAAAATTCAGCCCCGCCTTGTGCCGTCCCTTGCCGAAATCGCGGTAGGCTTGCCGCGCAATCTCAGCTTGTCTTGGGGTGACGGGCTCGACCGAGACCTGCGCATCGCGAATCAGGTTGTCGAACCGGCGGCTCAGCAGCGGGTTTCGGCCATTATCGGCGACGACCGCAGCTTCCACATAGGTAACCGCCGAAATATGGCGAAAGGGCGCTTCCTGCAAGGCTTCTGCGATGGCGGAAGCATCGGGCTCGTTTCGCAGAATCGCTATAAGCGCCGATGAGTCGACGATCACTTGAGTAGTCCCTTGGGAAGTCCGTTTTCGTCGTACAACAATTCCTCGATCGAGACATGCGGCTTTTTCCAGAGAGGGCCGGTCTCTCTGGCGATTTTCATCAGTTTTTCCGCCATGCCTTTTTTGGATTTGCTCCGAACCCGCTCTAACCGCTCCCGAATCGCCTCGCTCACGGCGACGGTCATGCTTTCACCGGTGGCGCTCGCCAATTCCCGCGCCAGCCGATGGGCTTCCTCGTTTTTTATATTCAAACTCATGCGATCCACCTGTCTACCATTTATGTCTACCATTCTACCATGGGGCGGGTTCGCGCTTCAACCAGGGCGGCTCTCGCCCATGGAGGACTGCAACACGCTCCGGAGTCGCCACAGCACGGCGCAAAACCCGGCCAGGGCTGCGGCCCAAACTCCGAATGCCGTCTTCACGACCCAAGCCGGCGCGACTCCTACCCTTCGCAGCAGGAACGGCAAGAAATTCCAGGTCGTGATGTGAACGTAATCCCAGGGGTCTTGCGACATGGCCTCGGTGTTCAGGCCCCAGGCGTCCATTTTGCCAAGCGCGAAGGCGGCGATGTTCTTGAAACGCAGCGCGATCACGAACGTGGGATGGCCGAGGGTCTCCATCTGGTAGATCTCGAGCGGCAGCCAGAAGGCCAGCGACGCGATCTGGATGACGACGCTGGCGGCGATGAGCGCGATGCTGCCGCGCCAGATCCACGGGCTCAGATTCGCACGATAACGCACGAGCAGCGGCACTGCGATGAGAGCCACCATTTCCACCGCGGTCGAAACGTAGCGGTCTCCCCAGGCGAAGTCGCCTGCCCAGTAGGTGTAGCGTGCGTAAAAACTGATGTAGCCGGCGAGGAGCAGAAGCGAAGTCACCGCATAGGCGCGGACTTCGGTGCCCAGCCGCCTCCACAAAAGCACCAGCAGCACGAGAGCGAGCACCAGAAGCGGGTCGAACAGGAAGATCGATTTCTCGGGCTTGAACAGCGCGCCCAGCACGCCTTCGTGAAACGGGGTGCTCCAGGGAAAGTTGGCGGGCAGAGTTGGATCCTGCAAGCGCTGTTCTCGCGCGAAGATCGGGATGTAGGTCTGAGTCAGCGATCCGAAACGATAGAAGTTGTAGAGACGCTCGATGATCGCGAAGAAGGCATAGATCGGGACCGTGATCTTGCAATAAATCACCAGGCGCTGCCACAAAGCACGTCCGCGAGTTTGCTCGAACCAGAGCACGGCCAGCAGGAAGACGCCGGCTGCGATCAGGTCGAGGCCAGTGGTCACGCGCGTCAGCAGGTTCAGGCCCAGCGCACCCGACCCCAGAACGAGCGGGCTCAAGCTACCGGTGCGCAGCCACTCGTACTGGAAAGAAAATCCAGTCAGAGTGAGCAGCATGATGTAGTTGTTCTCCTGCATGTTCTGGGTGTAATGCAGGTGCGTGGTACAGAACAGCAGCGCCAGAACGCCGACTACAGATTCGGTCAGGTTAAAGCGCAACTGGCGAAGCAGGCGGAACGCGAGCAGAGCTGTCAGCACATTCAGCAGAATGTTCGTGCTGTAGGTGACGATGATGCTGCGTACGCCGGGATCGTCCTGATATTCGGAGAAGATGTGCCGGTGCGCGACCCAGGTGCCGATCAAATCGGCGGGCAGCATGAGCAGCGATTGTCCAATGCCGTACCAGCTATAAATATGGCCGCCGCGGCCGTGCAGGCCGAACTCGGGATAGTCGGTGGGAAATACCTGCGGCTGCGCGGTCCAGAGCCAGTGCGTAGTCTGGAGACGGTATGTGGTGTCGGCGGTGCCCAGTTCGCCGGATTGCACCACGAAGGCAAGCAGTCCCGCCGTCAGGCACAAAAGAAATATAGGATCCCGCAGCCTGAGCCCCAAGCGTGAAGTCATCGGTATGGAATGGTAACAAAAGCGGCGTCGGACTTCGGACCTCAGACCTTGGACCTCGAACTTCGGACCCAGCGTGAATCCAGAGTTCGACGGTCGGGTCTGAGGTCGGATGTCGGAAGTCTGAAGTCTGAAGTCTGAAGTCCGAACTCCTACGTCTGGGGTAGACTGTAGCGGGAAATTTTCATGGCCAAATGTTCAAGCTGTGGGACTGAGTTATCGGACGGCGTTCGCTTCTGCCCGTCCTGCGGAAGGCCCGCGGCGAATACCGACGACGTGGCCACGATCTCACTGCCGCCGACTTCCCCGTCGCCTCTGCCCCCGCGGCCGCCGTCTTCGCGGCCACCCTCCTCGCGGAGTTCCAGTGTCGCGGAATATTTGCTGTGCGAGGGACGGTTTCTTCCCGGGCGGCTGGTGGCGTCGCGCTATCGGGTCATCGCCTTGCTGGGTAAGGGCGGCATGGGCGAAGTCTACCGGGCGGATGATTTGACGCTCGGGCAGGCGGTGGCGCTGAAGTTTCTGCCCGACTCGGCCGGAACTGACGAGGGCTTGCTCGAACGCTTTCGCAACGAAGTGCGGATTGCACGCCGGGTTTCCCACCCCAATGTCTGCCGCGTGTACGACGTGGGCGAAGTCGACGGCCAGACGTTTTTCACCATGGAGTATGTGGATGGCGAAGACCTGGCTTCCCTGCTGCGCCGCATCGGGAGGCTGCCTCCCGACAAGGCGGTGGAGATCGCCAGGCAGCTTTGCGCGGGGCTGGCGCCGGCCCATACCAAGGGAGTCCTGCATCGAGATTTGAAACCCGCCAACATCATGCTGGATGGACGCGGGCAGGTCGTGATCACGGATTTTGGTCTGGCGGGCGTGGCCGACGACATTCGCGGCAACGAGATCCGCAGCGGCACTCCCGCGTATATGTCGCCAGAACAACTGGCAGGAAAAGAAGTCAGCACGCGCAGCGACATCTATGCGCTGGGCCTGGTGCTGTATGAGGTGTTTACGGGCAAGCGGGCGTTCGCGGAATCGGCGAAGCTGGCGCACGCCGGAGCGGACCGAACCCCGAGCCGGCCATCGTCGGTGGTGAAGGATCTGGATCCGATCGTGGAGAAGGTAATTCTGCGCTGCCTGGAGACGGACCCGGCGGCGCGACCGGCCACGGCGCTCTCGGTGGCGGCAGCATTGCCGGGCGGCGATCCGTTGGCCGCGGCGCTGGCGGCAGGAGAAACGCCTTCGCCACAGATGGTAGCGGCGGCGGGCGAAACTGTCGGACTGCGTCCGCCGGTTGCGCTGGCGTGTCTCGCCGCTGTGCTCGTGGGCCTGGCGATCGGGGTTTATCTCACAATCCACTACAACGCCACGGAGAAAATGCACCTGGAACAGTCCCCCGAGGTGCTAGCGCACAAAGCGCGTGAACTGGTCGCCCGGCTTGGTTATCTGGAGAAACCAGCGGACTCCGCCTATGGCTTCGACTACGACACGAATTTCCGGAGCTACGTGGAAAAAGACGCGGTGAAGCCGAACTGGGATCAATTAATCGCCGGACGTCCGACCCTGCTGCAGTTCTGGTATCGGCAAAGTCCGGACCTGATGTCGGCAAGTAATTATCAGGATTTCCTGCTGGTTCCCGACATTGTGGTGAATGAAGATCCACCGACCACTCTCTCGGGGATGGTGAACCTGAAACTCGATCCCAAGGGACGGTTGATCACGTTTCAGGCGATTCCGCCCCAAAGGTTTGATGCAAAAAGCTCGGCCGCACCCGTGGATTGGGGACCTCTGTTTGCCGCCGCGGATCTTGATGCTGCGAAACTGCAGGCAGCACAGCCACAATGGAATTCGCTGGCCGCAGCCGACTCGCGCGCGGCATGGACGGGCGTGTGGCCGGGTACGACGCGCCCCCTGCGCGTAGAAGCCGCGGCGTGGCAGGGCAAACCGGTGTACTTCGCGCTGATCGGAGACTGGAACAAGCCGTGGCGCATGGTCTCCACCAGGTCAGCGGAAGAGCAGAGAAGTCGGGCTTCGGGCATTGTTGGAGTAACCCTGCTGATCACGATCCTGTTGGCGGGAGCGGTGCTGGCGCGCCGCAATTACCGCCACGGACGCGGCGACCGCGAGGGCGCCGTGCGTTTGGCGTCGTTAATGTTCGTGTTCGAGATCCTGCTGTGGTTGTGCCGCTCGCACTTTGTGGCCGGCTTTGAAATGTTCGGCAGCCTGATACTGGCGATTGCCTCGGGGCTGTTCGTTGCCGGAGTGGTGTGGGCCATCTACATGGCGGTAGAGCCGTGGATTCGGCGGCGCTGGCCGCAGGCCATCATCTCGTGGAGTCGGCTGATCTCTGGCCAGGTGCGAGACCCGGTCGTGGGGCGAGACATTCTGTTCGGGGTCGGCTTCGGCGCGCTTTGGATTGTGATCATCGAAAGCACGTATATACCCCTTGCGCGACTGGGCGCTTCCCCGTCCCTGAGCGGCGGCGCGTATCTGCTGGGAGGGCGCCAGGCGCTGGGACAGTGGCTCCTGCAGGTCCCGCAATCGATCTTCGGGACTTTGCAGTTTTTCTTCTTGCTGCTCGGGCTGAAACTTCTGGTGGAGTCTTTGTTCGGGCTGGTGAAGCTCAAAGTCGCGCGCTCGGACTGGATTGCGGCGGTTCTGTTCGTGGGAATCTGGGTCTTGCTTCAGGGTCTGCAGAGCACGCATCGGGCCGTGGAAATTCCTGCGATCATCCTGGTCTATGGAGTTCTGGTCTTGATTGTCCTACGTTTCGGATTGGTGCCACTGGCTGTGGGCGTGTTTACCGCCGATATGCTGGCCAATGTTCCTTTTACTCTGGATTTCTCGGAGTGGTACGCGAGTACGGCACTGCTGGCGCTGCTGAGCGTGGTGGGGCTGGCGGCATGGGGCTTTTATCACTCGCTGGGCGGGGCGCCCTTGTGGACGGGGGAGACGGAGTAGGAGTTCTCGGTCGTCGGTCGTCGGTCGTCGGTTCTCAGCTCTGAGTTCTCAGTTCTCAGTTCTTTGGGGCCATCGTGGCCCGGTCACCATCGCGTCGCAGGGAACACATTCAAAACAGCTCGATGTTCATCCCGCGGCTGGAAGCGGAAGCGAGGCGGGCGTCACGCGTAATCAGGGTGGCGCCGAGTTTGTCGGCGAGCGCAACGTAGGCCGCGTCGTAGGCCGACAAGTTATTCCTTAGCCGCCAAATCTGTGGCAGGAAAATAAAGTGAGGATAGCGGGTAACGCGCAGACTCAGTAAGTCCTCGATCGCCTGATCGGCGCGCTGCGCGGAAACCGCGGCTTCCCGCACCAGTCGCCGCAGGACCTGCGCCACTTCAAGGTCCAGAAGGTGCGGCGCATGAAGCGATTCGCCGCGCGAGTAAATTCGAGTCTCAATTTGTTGTCCCACGGCGGTCTGCAGAAGCCAGTCGATCGCCGCGGATGCGTCCAGAACGATCACCGCGCGTCGCGCGCATCGCGTTCTTCCCGCTCTTCCCGTACAAGGCGCGCCGTGTCGAGTGGAAGCGTGACCGCCTTGCGGGTGTGGAGATGTGCGCGCAACTCCGCCAGCGTCGGCCGCTCCGCGATTTCCCTAATCTCCGCGAGCAGATAGTCCGAGAGGGACATTCCGGCCATGGCGGCCCGCGCTTTCAGGCTGCGATGCAGGGCATCGGGCACGTTGCGAAGCTGAATCATCTTCGTTTTTGTGGTTTTTGTCTGCGGCATGTGAATAGGATAGTTTCATGTGATGCACATGTAAAGAGAGAATTCATTCAGCCGAATTAGCAGTCGCGAGCGGAGCCGCCGTCGTCTCTCTTCATCCTCACATCAATCGGAACGCTTTTTTCATGGCATCGGAAGCCATGGCACAAGCCCGGTCCACCGGCAGCGCGCGCAGGGCGGCGTTGAAGGGTTCGGCTTGAATGGGACCGTCGTAGCCGATCTGGAGCAGGGCGTCGAGAAATTGTTTCACCGGGATGACTCCGGTGGCGGCGGGCAGCTCCCGACTGTTGTCACGGTACTGATCGAGCGTGAGGCCGGTAGGAGCGTCGTTCAGGTCCACGGTGATCACATCCTGCCCACGCAGGGTCAAGAGATCCTGCTGAGTCTCTTGCGCATTGAACCAATGCCAGCTATCGAGTTGGATGCCGAGGTTATCGGTGCCAATGGCGACCAGCAGTTCTTTCATTTCGCTGAGTGTGTGTATGAAAGGGTGTTTCTGACTGCGCCAGAGCGTGCGTGGGGAGACATATTCGAGCCCCAGTTTCTGGCCGTGATCGGTGAGAACCTGCGCGCACAGCCGCAAGCGTTCGGCATGCTGACGGAAATTCTGCAAATAAGTGAGGTCGTCGCTGCACGGTAGTATCCAGGTATTGACCCGCCAAATGCCTGCGCGCTGCAGAACCGCGGCGGTGGCGGGAAGTTTTTTCAGATCGGAATTGAACGTGTTGGAATCCTTGCGGAATTCGACGGGCAAGCCAGCCGCTCCAAACTTCAGATTTCGCTTTTGTAGATCGTCGAGGAGGCGGTGCAGGCCATCGTCATTGAGCGAAGCGAGATAGCCGGCATCGGGATCCAATCCTTCGAAGCCGTGCTTGGTGGCCAGTTCCAGAGATTCAGGAAAGCTCGCGTGAAGGCCCAACCGCCCCAGGCTCAGAATGGCGTAGAACTTGCGCTCGGGTGCAGTTGCTGCAGCAATCAGCTTGCCCGCGGTGGATAGTGCGATGCCGGTGGCGGCGCTGGCGACCAGGAATTCGCGTCGAGTGAGTGGATTGGACATGGCGTGGGCAATTGTAACCGCAGAAAGCTGCCGGCTGGGTCCGCTCTGGTATGTGAAATGGTATTTCGTGTGGAGGAGTGTAAGAGGAATTACTCTAAGTCCTTTCGGGCATTTCCTCGGGCCAGCGCCGGGCGCCGTGCAGGACACGCAAAATGTGGACGGTGTCGGTCGCTATGCGATAAGCGACGACGTAGGGCGTGCGGAGAATGACCAGCTCGCGCGTTCCCTCGATGCGGCCCGCGCGACCGCTCTCTGGGAATCGCGCCAAGGTCTCAACCTGTTCCCGGATACGGTCATCTACGGCGATGGCGGCCCGAGGGTTGTCCGCTTCGATGTAGTCGAAAATGGCGTCGCGGTCGGCCTGCGCCAGGACGGACCACTCCAGCCGCATGCGTTTACGCATGATGAATTAAGATTATCGCGCTTTGCGCAGCGCAGCGGATCGCCGTCTTGCGAAGTGAGCCTCGACCTTCTTGTGCGGCATGGCAGGGCGAGGATCGCTCAGCGCTTCTTGCACTTTGGCGCGGAACCAGGCGTCGTGCGCCGCGCCATCGGCGGTCAGCGCGAATGGAAGCGCACCTTCGTTGGCAGTTCGCGTCAGCAGAATGCGTACCGCCTCCGAGACGGTGATCCCCAACTCTTGCAGGACCTCCGCGGCGCGCTCTTTCACGGCGGGGTCGATCCGGGTTTGGACTAAGGCATTTGCAGGCATGGGAAGCTCCTGCCTCATTGTACTTCATGTGAACTACGATGTCATTCATGGCGTGTCGAGATGACTGGATGGGTCACGGCTTCTTAAACAGGCCAGCTCTGACCTGCTGCCACGGAATTACATCGGAGGGGTTCTGCTCATTTTCTGTTTGAGCCGCCCCTGCGTTTCCTGTGGGGCGGAATATAGTGAAATCGAATCAGATAGATGTTAGTGCCCTTCCCGTGCTTTGCAACCTTGAGTAGATCCAGCACTCCCAGGAAGCCGGATTCCCGCGCCAGTTCCCGAGTAATGTCAGGAAACCCGATCGGTGTGACCGACTCGATCTCTATCTCGCCGTCTCCCATGCGATAGCGGCGGCCTTCCGAGACGTGGGGCGCCGTCCAAATCCTGACGCTACAAGTGATGTCGCCGCGAACCACCCCTTCGCGAAGACGCTTGGCAAAGACCATGGACTCCTCTGACCGGCAGCAGCGGCGCGATTATACCCGGTCATTCCTGTCGAAAGGGGGGAGCGGCGTCCGACTCTGTCATCCTGAGCGGAGTTGGCGGTCGCGAACCGAGCGCCAACGCAGTCGAAGGATCCCTAGCAAGATGGGACTGGCGATGGCGTGTCTGGGAGTTCTCCCCGGCAGTCTGGGAGTAGTGATGGAAACTCCTTTCGGAGTTCGTGGCATTTCAGGCGGGCACGGGGTCCTTCGACTGCGCGGTTGCTTCGCATTCGCGAAGCAGTCGCTTCGCTCAGGATGACACGGTTAGGGATGGGGTGTGGTAAACCTGGAAAATCCCCAAGGCGGAACTGCGGAGTGCCGCGGCACAGGAGTGACGTGCCGAGCGTTGCTCGGGTCCGGACGGGCAAGATTGCCCGTCACAACACGCGCGGAGGCAAGCAACAGGACCTCTCAGATTCGCCGCAACTTCCTTATTTTTCCCGCATCTAAACCTTGACAACGATCCACTCAGGTCTTAGCATGGCCTTGAGCGCAATCATAAGTGCAATGATTCTAAAGCACTTAATAGAGTTTAGGAGGAGCATTGTATGGGAAAGATCATCGGAATTGACCTGGGGACTACCAATTCCTGCGTTGCAGTCATGGAGGGCGGCGAGCCCAAGGTGATCGCTAATGAAGAAGGAGGGCGCACGACGCCTTCGGTGGTCGGATTTACCAAGACTGGAGAACGGTTGGTCGGGCAGGTCGCCAAGCGGCAGGCCATCACCAACCCGGAGAACACGGTGTATTCGATCAAGCGGTTTATGGGACGCCGCTACGACGAAGTCACCGAAGAAATCAAGATGGTGCCTTACAAGGTTGTGCAGTCGGGCGACCATGTCGCGGTGCTGGCGCAGGGCAAGGAATACACGCCCCCGCAGGTCTCGGCGATGATCCTGCAGAAGCTGAAGAAGGCGGCCGAAGACTATCTCGGCGAGAAAGTGACCGAGGCGGTCATCACTGTGCCGGCGTATTTCAACGACGCGCAGCGGCAAGCGACCAAAGACGCCGGACAGATTGCCGGCCTCGAAGTGAAGCGCATCATCAACGAGCCGACGGCGGCGGCACTGGCCTACGGGCTCGACAAGACCAAGGACGAGATGATTGCCGTGTATGACTTCGGCGGCGGAACTTTTGACATTTCCGTGCTGGAAGTCGGCGAGGGCGTGATTGAAGTGAAGGCCACCAACGGCGATACGCACCTCGGCGGCGACAACCTCGACCAGAGGATCGTCGACTGGCTCATTGATGAATTCAAGAAGAACGAAGGCCTCGACCTGCGTGGCAAGGGCAACGAAATGGCCCTGCAGCGTCTGCGCGATGCGGCGGAACGCGCCAAGATTGAGCTTTCGACCACGATGGAGACTGAGATCAATCTGCCGTTCATTACGGCGGATGCCAGCGGTCCGAAGCACCTGGTGCAGAAGTTGACTCGCGCCAAACTCGAGGGGATGGTGGAAGACATCATCCAGCGCTCGGTGGGTCCCTGCAAGCAGTGCTTGAAAGATGCCGGCGTCGAAACCAGCAAGATCAACGAAGTGGTGCTGGTCGGTGGCCAGACGCGCATGCCGCGCATCCAGGCGCTGGTGAAAGAGTTGTTCGGCAAAGAAGGCCACAAAGGCGTGAATCCCGACGAAGTGGTGGCGATTGGCGCTGCGATTCAGGGTGGCGTTCTGGGCGGCGAAGTTAAGGACCTGCTGCTGCTGGACGTGACTCCGCTGTCGTTGGCGATTGAAACCCTGGGCGGGGTGGCGACGCCGATGATCCCGCGCAACACGACCATTCCGACTAAGAAGACGGAGACGTTCTCGACCGCGGCCGACAGCCAGACCTCGGTTGAGGTGCACGTGCTGCAGGGCGAGCGGCCCATGGCGGCGCAGAACCGGACTCTGGGCAAGTTCCACTTGACCGGGATTCCACCGGCTCCGCGGGGCGTGCCGCAGATTGAAGTGACGTTCGACATCGACGCCAACGGCATCCTGAACGTGACCGCGAAAGATATGGCTACGCAAAAGGACCAGAAGATTACGATCACGTCGTCTTCCGGCCTCTCGAAGGACGAGGTCGAGCGCATGGCCAAGGAAGCCGACGCGCACGCTGCAGAGGACAAGACGGCGCGCGAGTCGATCGAAGCCAAGAACCAGCTCGACAGCATGGTCTACAACATCGAGAAGATGCTGCGCGAGCAGGGCGACAAGATCTCCGGCTCGGATCGCGGAGATGTTGAAAACGCCGTGGCCGACGCCAAGAAGGCGCTGGAGTCGAACGACAAGGCGACCATGGACAAAGCGCGCGAGAAACTGACCGCGGCGTCGCACAAGCTGGCCGAACAGATGTACAAGGCGGCGCAGCCGGCGCCGGGCGCGGCACCTGGCGGTCCAACGCCGGGCGCAACCGCGGGCGGCGAACCGGGCGGCAATGGTCAGGCCAAGAAAGACGAAGGCGTGATCGACGCGGAATACGTGGACGTGGAAGACAAGAAGTAAGCTTGTCAGATCTCAGCTTGAGCAAGAATGTTGAGAAGGAGGAACGCGACAACATGGATGCGAATCTTTGGTTTAAGTACCACACGGGAAAAGCTACCGAGTTGAGGAATGCGGTGCTATCTGTCACACCGTCGAACACATTCCTCTCAAAGTCCGAAATCAAAGAAAGACTGCCGCGATCATTGCGCGGATTTCTTGATTGCGACCAGCCTCGGTTTCTGGACGTGACCATCGACAATCTCGCAAAGCGCGACGGACTGCTTGAAGTTGCCGCGAGGGACGGCACCGACGTTTTCCGCCGCGTTCACTGAAGGTAGGCAGTAAATCTCTGTCATCCTGAGCGGAGTGGGTGCTTCGCGAAGCGAAGCACCCACGGAGTCGAAGGACCCCTCCCCTGCCGGCAGTGATATGAAACTGGATGGGAGTTCTCACGATGCCGTAAAGTGCCCGGTGGAAACTCCCTGACGCGTTCCAGCCGAGGTTTAGAGATACGGTGTCCTTCGACTACGTAGTCGCCCGCTTCGCGGACGCCAACCTCGCTCAGGAAGACAAAAGTTTGGTGTTGTGATGAAAGATCACGAATATTTCGTGTACATCGTGTGCAGTCGATCCGGAACGCTCTACATCGGAATGACAAATAGCATTTATCGCCGGGCTCTGGAGCACAAGCGGGGCGAAATCGAAGGCTTTGCCAGCAAGTATCATTGCGACCGGCTGGTGTATTACGAGAGCTTTGACGACGTTCACAAAGCCATCGGGCGCGAAAAACAGCTGAAAGGCTGGACGCGGGCGAAGAAGATTGATCTGATCGAATCGAGGAATCCTCGGTGGGCAGATTTGGCTGAGAGTTGGGGTGCACAGATGGCATTTGCCGGGGAATCAATCAAATAGTGTGTCATCCTGAGCGGAGTGGATACTTCGCGAAGCGGAGCAGCCTCGGAGTCGAAGGACCCCTTGCCTGCTTGCAGTGAGATGGACCTGGATGGGAGTTCTCACGATGCCGTAAAGTGCGCGACGGAAACTCCTTGAGGCCTCCGCGGTGGGATTGAGGTACCCGGGGTCCTTCGACTGCGCGAGATGGTTCGCTTCGCTCGCCATCCCGCTCCGCTCAGGATGACAGGGTTTCTTGGATGAACGGAACGATTAGACAAGATTGGAGAAACGAAGTGGATTTTCAGGTCAATGGGGAAACGTATTTTTTGAGTGTTGCCGAGGATGAAGCGCGGTGGCTGGTTTTTGTCCAGGGTGCCGCGGGACCGCGGGACGTCCCCGTCTATGTGGACGAGGCGGAACTTGAGGATTTGAAGATCGTCGTAGAAGACAAAGATAGACGGAAGATTGTGAATTAAGGGTGCGGCGTAAGGGGATGCACAAGTACGTATTTGCGGACACTAATCTGTTCGAGCAGTTTTCGTCGATCACGGACATCGACTGGCTGACACTGGCGAACTGCGAATCCGCCACGTTGCTGGTTTGCAGTGTAACCATCAGAGAGCTCAACCGGCACAAGGATGGCGCAGCTAACGGGCGGCGTAAGCGTAAGGCGGCAGCGGTCCTGAGTGGCCTCAAGAGGTATTCGGAACAAGGCACCCCCGCAAGAATTCGTGTCGGCGTCGAACTGGAGTTTCAAGCGCGAGAGCCTCGGATCAACTTCGCAGCCCACCAACTTGACGAGCAGGATAGTGACGATCGGCTGGTTGCGACGGCTCTGGAATTCGCCTTGGCGAAGGGTCTCACGGCAGAGTCTGTCTTGGTCGCGACGGGAGACTTCGGACTGCAATTGAAGCTTAGGTCTCAGCCCCTCGTGGGAATCATCCCATTGCCCGACGAACTGCGACTCCCCGACGAGCCTGACGCCGAAGAGAGACTGATACGCGAACTGAAAGAGGAAGTTCGAACGTTGCGTGATGCATCGCCGAAACTGGATGTCTCATTCAAGGATCTGGCGCGCTTTTCGACGGTTCGAATCGAAGGACCTAGGCCGCACGAACTTGGCGCCCCTGAGGCGGTGGTCTCGGAACTCGAGGACAGATACCCATATTTGGCACCCAATCCGGGGCATCCTCCGGGCGGCAGATGGGTGTTCTGCGACGTCGGAACCCACATGTGCCAGCAGTACAACGACTCGCTGAACCAGTTTTTTGAGAGGACGGGACACTGGGTTAGGGAGTCTGAAAGGGTCCAGAACTGGTACCGCAGGAGTGCTGTGTTAGAGCTGCTTCTCCACAACAGCGGAGGAGCGCCGGGCACAGACATCGACCTCGAGATGACCTTTCCTCCCCACCTTGAGATTGTCGCTCCGGGCCAAATGCCAACGATCCCAGCGGAGCCCCTACTCCCCCTCCGACCCAATGATCGCAGTCGTGCGGCCTTGGTCGCCTCACAGCCGTACGTTCCGGAAGAGTTCCGGATCGAATCGGTATCGTTAAGCGGCAAATCTCGAATCTCCAGAATGGAAGACACCACCGACGGAACCTTAGTCACTGTTCACTTGAACGACCTGAAACACACCTACGATACCGACATCCCCCGACTGCTGGTGCACTTTCAATCCTACGAGGAAGCGGGTTCGTTCCGATTTCGCTATAGGATAGTCGCTGCGAACCACCCTAAGCCGACGGAAGGATCCCTCGACGTGGTTGTTGAGAAGTGATGAAGAAATAATGGCCACTACCCCAAAGAAGGACTACTACGAAATTCTCGGCGTGAAGAAGAGCGCTTCGGCGGAGGACATCCGCAAAGCGTTCCGCAAGCTGGCGCGCAAGTACCATCCTGACGTCAATCCCGGGGACAAGTCGGCGGAGGAGAAGTTCAAGGCGCTTTCAGAGGCCAACGACGTTCTCAGCGATCCCAAGAAGCGAAAAATCTACGATCAGGTCGGGTTCTACTCCGACAACATCGATCCCGCGACGGCCGAGGCTTACGCCCGGGCGGGCGGCGAAGCCGGAGGAGCCGGTGGATTTCCTGGCGGCTTTCCGGGTGGTGGTGCGCCGGATGGCGGTCAGGGCGTGCACTTCGATTTCGGCGGGTTCGATTTTTCCGACCTGGTCGACAACGCCGCCCGTGGAGCCAGCAGAAACCGCAGCGGCGCGAGTGGCGGGAGCGGCAGCTTCCGCGACATCTTCGGATCGATTTTCGGCGGCGGGCAAGGCGCCGCGCCCGCCGACACGGGACCCGAACCCGGTACCGACCTGGAGTATCAGGTCAACGTTCCCTTCTGGACGGCGATCCGGGGCGGCGTAATGCGCCTGAATATCTCGCGGCAGGACGTTTGTTCGACGTGCCACGGCCAAGGTTCGCTCGAAGCCCCCGGGAAGTGTCCGGAGTGCAACGGGACCGGCCAGATCACGCAGACCGGTGGCCGGATGAAGTTCAACGTGCAGTGTCCGCGCTGCCACGGCACAGGCAAGAATCTGACCACCTGCCCCACCTGCCACGGCGAAGGCACGGTCACGAAAACCGAGCCGCTCGAGGTTCGCATCAAGGCCGGAACCCGCGACGGGCAGCGCATTCGCGTGCCGGGTAAAGGCAACGCCGGGGCGCACGGCGGGGCGCCGGGCGATCTTTACGCGATCATTCGAATTGAGCCGCATCCCATCTTCCGCCGTGACGGCGACGACATCTACATGACCGTGCCGGTGAGCTCCACGGAGGCCGCGCTGGGGGCGAAGATCGAAGTGCCAACGATTGACGGGCGAGCCCTGCTGAAAATCCCTCCCGGAACGCAGTCTGGCCAAAAGCTGCGGCTGCGGGAAAAGGGCGTGCCGTCGGCCACGAAAGAAGGCGTGCGGGGAGATGAGATCGTCGAGATCACGGTAACCGTCCCGATGCCGCGCGACGAGCGAACCAAAGAACTGCTCCGCGAGCTGGCGAAGCTGAACCCAGAAGACCCGCGAGCGGAGTTGTGGAGTAAGGTTTAGAGCCCGTCCCTCGCGCTAACCCACCATTGTCATCCTGAGCGGCGCTCTTTGCCGCGAAGGACCTATGCAACTTGCTTCGGTAGGCACGGCCGACAAAATTGCATAGATCCTTCGGCCCGCAAAGAGCGCGCGGGCCTCAGGATGACAAAATCGTTGTGAATCCGAGTTTCTTCTTCGGTGCGGGCTAAGCTTGCAGCCACGCAGCCGGTTCGCTAAGCCTCTCGGCAGGCACCGCTCGCGTTACCTCCGTACCACACCGCTCGCTTACAAAAATTTTGCAAAATAATCGAAAAAAAACTTGCATCTGTGGAAAATTCCCGTAATCTCACACTTGCGAACTAACTTCGCCGAAATGCCCGGGAATCGCAGTGACCCGGGAGCCGCGAGAAGCAAGGCATGTCAAGGGAGACGCGGTGGTGAGAGTGAGTCGCTTCAGGAGGAACACATAGAAATTGGCAACAGCTAGCGCTCCGCGTCGACAACCCGAAAATCCCCAGCCGCTCACCGCCGTCCCCAACCGGAAAAAATTCGTCCGCCTCACGCTTTGGCCCCTGGTCGCCGCCACCTTCTTTATGGTGTCGGGCGGAACCTATGGCACCGAAGACATCGTGCATGGCGCCGGTTACGGACGCGCGATCCTGATTCTGCTGCTCACGCCGCTGCTCTGGAGCCTGCCTACGGCCTTCATGATCGGCGAGCTGTCGAGCGCGCTGCCCTTCGAAGGCGGCTACTATGCCTGGGTGCGCCGCGCCATGGGCAACTTCTGGGGATTTCAAGAGGCCTGGCTCTCGCTGGTTGCGTCCATTTTTGACATGGCGATTTATCCCACCCTGTTCGTGGCCTACCTGACCCGGATGTTTCCCTGGTTTCAGGAAGGCAACCGCGGATGGTGGGTTGCGCTGGCGGTGGTGATTGCCTGCGCGCTGCTGAATATCGCCGGAGTGAAGGTGGTCTCGCTCACTTCTCTGTGGCTGTTTCTCGCCCTGTCGGCGCCGTTCGTCGCGATCGTGGTGCTGGCGCCCTTCAAGGTGCACGCGCTGGTCAACGCCGTGACCAAGCCAACCACTTCCACCGTTGATATCCTCGGCGGCCTGCTCATCTGCATGTGGAACTACATGGGATGGGATAACGCCTCGACCATTGCCACGGAAGTGGAGAAACCGCAGCGGACTTATCCGCGGGCGATGCTGGTCGCCGTCTGCATTGTCGCCGTGAGCTACATTCTGCCGTTCGCGGCGATGTGGATGACCGGCCTGAAGTCCACCGCCTGGGAGACCGGCTCCTGGGCGGACATTGCCGGACTGGTTGGCGGTCCGCTACTGCGCGTGGGAGTCGTGCTCGGCGGTCTGATGAGCGCCTTTGGCATGTTCAACGCGCTGGTCATGAGCTATTCGCGTCTGCCGCTGGCGATGGCTCAGGATGGCATGCTGCCAGGAATCTTCGGCAAACTGCAGAAGAAGTCGCGGGCCCCGTGGGTCGCGATTCTCGCGCTGGCTGCGGGATGGGCGATGTGTCTCGGTCTGGGCTTCGCCCGGCTGGTTACGCTCGACATCCTCTTATATGGCGCCAGCTTGTTCCTGGAATTCGTGGCGCTGGCGGTCTTGCGTTTCCGCGAGCCAGAACTGAAGCGTCCCTTCCGCGTGCCCGGCGGCTTGTTTGGAGCCATCGCCATCGGCATTCCGCCCATGCTGCTGCTCGGCTTTTCGGTGGTCCGCAGCGAGCATGAACAGATCTGGAACATGAGTTCGTTCGCCTTTGGGATGATTCTGATCGCGGCGGGCTTCGTTGTCTACTTCATCAATCATGCGCTGAAGCCGGCAGGGTGGACAGCGCCCCGGCAGCGCAAACCGCAGCCGGCAGCTTAAGCACGACACCTCGGCGACGGATTGACGCGGATCAAAACGGATTTGAAATCCGTGAAAATCCGCGTTGATCCGTGGCCTTCGCAGTTCGCTGTCGCCTAGAACTTGTACCCAAAACCAACCGAGATAATCGGATAAGCTTTGAAGAACGACATGCTGTTATTGATCTTGGTCTGCTCTGCTACAGCGTTAGCCTGAACGCTGGGGTCTGTGGCCGCATTCACGCAGCCTCCTCCGGTGGTGCACACGTTTCCGGTCAGGCCCAGCGTCGCCTTGGGCGATCCCTGGAACGCAACTCCCATTTCAACGGGCACGCTGAAGCGCTTACTCTTCCGCCGTGGTACCAGGTTTCCCCAACCGAATGTAACGACCGGCGCGATCTGGTTGAAATCAATCTTTCCATTGACATTGGTCGGAGATGCCGGGTCGCTGTAGTAACTGACTCCGCCCAAAGTGAAGTTCTGGTTGCCGGTTATGGTGGCGCGCGCTTTGATCGGATCGCCGATGTAGCTGATTACGCCAGGGCCGACGTGAAAATTCCCCGCCCACGGGAAAAAATCGAAGTGCCCCTCGACGGTCCTGAACGCCAGGTGACCGTTATAGGCGATCCCGTCCTTATTGAACGTCCGGGAATAGCCCAGGAGGTTGAAGCCGGCTCGCAGGTTCGCGCGCCACAAGACACGCGCGGCAACCTCGGCACCCACTCCCAGCGCGGATACCTTCACCCCAGCGCCAAAATACCGGTTGTCAACGGGATCTATTTTTGCGATGGGAACAGGTGCTTTCGGAGGAGCCTGTGTGCTCTCCGGCGCGGCGCTCGGCTGCTGGTTAGGCGGCGTAGACTGGCCAAAGCCGGAAAGACAGGCGGCCAGCAGACTGCAGGTGACGAACAGGCGGACTGCACCCTTCATACTGATTTTTCTCCTTGTATTTTGTTTTTGCTGGGAACAGGGGAAGCGTCACCATATCATGCGTTGAGCCCCGAGCAATGGCCCGGGAGTGGGTTCACCATGGTACGAAGGTAACACTCCGCCCGAAACAGGAATGCGCTCTCGCGAAACTCCCGCGCCGATTGAGATCCAAGCCACGAACTTATCCGTGAACTGGTCAGGAATCGATGCCCCCTTTAAAATCGACTGCGAGGGAACCCGTGACCAAGCGTAAATCCAAAGGCGCGTACATGATCTCGTCGGTGGCTGAGATGTATGGCATCCATCCCCAGACCCTTCGCCTTTACGAGCGTGAAGGCCTGCTCAAACCATCGCGGACTGAAGGCAATACCCGCCTCTACACCGACGAAGATTTGCAGCGGCTGGAGTTCATCCTGTCGCTGGCCCGCGACCTGGGCGTGAACATCAGCGGCATGGCCATCATCCTGCAAATGCGCGAACGCATGGAGGAGATGCAGCGCCAGATCCAGGAGTTCGTGCAATACATCCAGCAGGAAGTGCTGACCCGCGCCAACGCGGCCGCTGACCCGTCCAAGGGAGCCATGGTCCCGGTGCGCAGACCGATGGTGGTGCCGGCGGTGCAGGTGGGAAAAAAACGGTAACCTCCGTTTGTCATCCTGAGCGCAGTAAGTGCTGCACGAAGGGCAGCACTTGCGGAGTCGAAGGACCCCGTGTCCGCCGTGTACCGAGTCGGACCTCGAAAGCGTTCTGACGACGCCTCCTCCCAACCAGAAACTCCCTGATGTGCCGCTGATGCCGCAAGCGAATGCGGGGTCCTTCGACTGCGCTGCCGTTCGCTTCGCGGACAGCCGCTTTGCTCAGGATGACAGGCCCGGAGGTATGATCTAGGGTCCGCCATGCTCCCTTTCAAGCTCGTCTACAGCGACGCCTACTACCTGCCCATCGGGAACCACGTCTTCCCCGCCGAAAAATACCGCCGCGTTCGCGACCGCCTGATTGCCAGTGGCGTCGCCGACACGACAGACTTTCTCGAACCCCAGCCGGCGACCGACCAGGACATCCTGCTGGTGCACAAGCCGGAATATGTGCAGAAGCTGAAGACCGGCACGCTCAGCCCGCGCGAAGAAATGGAAATGGAAATCCCCTACTCGCGCGACCTGGTAGAAGCGTTCTGGCTGGCCGCTGGCGGGTCGATTCTCGCAGCGCGCCAGTGCCTGACCGACAAAGTCAGCATCAGCCTGGGCGGCGGATTTCATCATGCGTTTCCAGATCATGGCGAGGGATTCTGCATGATCCACGACGTGGCCGTGGCCATCCGCCGCATGCAGCGTGACGACAAGATTCGGACCGCGATGACACTGGATTGCGACGTGCACCAGGGCAATGGCACGGCGGCTATTTTTGCTGGCACGCGCACCGCGAGCGCTTTGCTGCCGTCGTCCTCGGCGTCAACCGTGCATCCGCCGGAAGGCGCCCTACGAGGCTCAGTAAGACCGGGCACAATGCGCGGTGCCCACGCCGGCGACGTCTTCACCATCTCGCTGCACCAGCACAACAACTACCCGATGTATAAGCCGCCGTCGTCGATCGACATCGATCTGCCCGACGGCACCGGCGACGACGACTACCTGGCCTGGCTCGACAACGCGCTCAGCTCAGGGCTGCGCCAGTTCGAGCCGGACATGCTGTGCTACGTCGCGGGCGCCGATCCTTATCGCGAAGATCAGTTGGGCGGGCTTTCGCTGACGATTGAAGGATTGAAGAAGCGCGACGAACTGGTTTTCCGAGTGGCCCGCGCCCGCGGCATTCCCGTGATGGTCACCTACGCCGGCGGCTACGCCCGGAATGTCGAGGACACGGTGACCATTCACTGCAACACGGTGATCGCGGCGAAAGAAGTGTTCGCCCCATCCTCATCCCGGCAAGCATTGTCATCCTGAGCGGAGTGGCTGGTTCGCGAAGCGAAGCAGTCACGGAATCGAAGGACCCCGTGTTGCTCGACCGCAACAAGGACGCGGAAAGGAGTTTCCCGCCGAGAAGCATCTCCTTAGATCCCTTCCAATCGTTGCCAGAAATCCCACATAAGCAGTTGCCTCTGCCGGCGAGCACGAGGTCCTTCGACTGCATCGGCGTCCGCTTTTGCGGACGCCAATTTTGCTCAGGATGACAGAGCACAAGGAGTGGGCTGACTGTTGCTGATAAAATAGCCAACACCGTATGTTCGAGAACTTACAGGAAAAACTCCAGCGCGCGTTCAAGTCCCTCCGCGGGCAGGCCAAGCTAACCGAGGAGAACATCGACGAGGCTCTGCGCGAAATTCGCCTCGCGCTGCTCGAAGCCGACGTCAACTTCAAAGTCGTCAAGCAACTCATCGACCAGATTCGCGCCAAGGCTGTCGGCCAGGAAGTCATGACCGCGCTCTCGCCCGGCGAACAGGTCATCAAGATCCTGCGCGACGAACTGGTCGAGATTCTCGGCAAAGATACGGCGCGCATGAAGTTCGCCTCGCAGCCGCCCACGGTCGTGCTCATGGCCGGGCTGCAGGGCTCCGGCAAGACCACCACTTCGGGCAAACTGGCGAACTGGTTCAAGACCGGCGGACACCGTCCGCTGCTGGTTTCAGTCGACGTGTATCGTCCCGCCGCGCGCGAGCAGTTGAAAGTGGTCGCGCAAGCGGTGAAGAGCCACATCTACGAAGGCGAAGTGGGCGAGGCCAACACGGCGACTGTGGAGCGACTGGTGAAGGAAGCGCGCCGCGAGGCGGTTGTCTCCGGATGCGACGTGCTCATCGTCGACACCGCGGGCCGGCTGCACATTGACGATCAACTCATGGACGAGATGCAGTCGCTGAAGAAGCTGCTGAATCCGTCGGAGATTCTGTTCGTGGCCGACGCCATGACCGGACAGGACGCGGTGCGCTCCGCAGAGGAGTTCCACAAAAAACTTTCGCTCACCGGCGTGGTGCTCACAAAGATGGACGGCGACGCCCGCGGCGGCGCGGCGCTTTCGATTCGCCAGGTCACCGGCCAGCCCATCAAGTTCATCGGCGTCGGCGAAAAATACGACGCGCTCGAGCCGTTCCATCCCGACCGCATCGTCTCGCGCATTCTCGGCATGGGCGACATCCTGTCGCTGATCGAGCGCGCCGAGTCGCAGATCGACAAGAAAAAAGCGCAGGAGATGGCCACCAAGGCCCTGACCGGCGACGGCTTCTCGCTGGAAGACTTTCGCGATCAGTTGCGCCAGGTCAAGAAAATGGGATCGATGAAGAGCCTGATGGGCATGCTTCCGTCGATCGGCCCGTTCTCCGGCCTGCAGAAGGCCGCCGACAGCGTGGACGAGAAACAGATCAACCGCGTCGAGGCCATCATCAATTCGATGACCGCGCACGAGCGCAACCATCATGAAGTGATCAACGGCAACCGCCGCAAACGCATTGCCCGCGGCTCGGGCACCACCGTGCAGGAAGTGAACAATCTGCTTCGCCAGTACGCGCAGATGAAGAAAATGTTCAAGCAAATGGGCAAACCCAGCTTCGCAAGAAGGCTCGCGGGGATGAAGCTGCCGGGAATGTAGAGGAACAGTTGCCAGCAGCCACTGGCCAGTTGCCAGAACGACCCCTAACCACTTGTCATCCTGAGCGGAGTTGTCGCGAGCAAAGCGAACGACAACGTAGTCGAAGGATCCCTGTAGCTTCGCGAGACCCGATTTATGAAATGGCGTTCTCTAGAGGAAACCGGTCCGGACACTGACGCCCGACCGCTGCGCGAAATCCTTGTCGAGCGCAAAGAACTCATCGCGAAGTACGTGCCGGCGGAAACTCAGGCCATCCACGCGCAGGCCGTCGCTGAACTGAAAGCCCAGCGTCTGGCAGGAAACATCCTCTCGGTCGGCGCGAACGTTCCCACGTTCGAACTTCCCGACCACGACGGCAAGACCGTTTCATCTTCCGAATTGCTTGCCAAGGGACGCCTCGTGCTCTGCTTCATCCGCGGGCGCTGGTGCCCGTTCTGCGTCGGGCAGATGGAAGCGATGAACCTAATCCTGCCGCAGATCGAGCAGGCCGGGGCTGTGCTCGTTGCCATCTCGCCGCAAACGGCGAAGCAGTCATTCTTCATGCACGACCAGCACAAGCTGCGCTTTCCTCTGCTCTCCGATGCCGGCAACAGAGTCGCGCAACAGTTTGGGCTCACGTATCGCGTGCCGCCGCCGCAGGAAGCGGTCTACCGGCGAGCCTTCGTCAATCTGCCGTTCACCAATGGCGACGACAGCTGGGAGTTGCCCATGCCCGCGACCTACATTCTCGACCGCGACGGCACGGTTCTGTACGCGTGGGCGAACGAGGATTACACGGAGCGCCCGGAGCCGGCAGACGTTGTACGGATGCTGCAGGAACAAGCCAGGTAACTCAGACAATTTAGGTACTTAAAGAAATGCCGCCGACACAACCGTGGAAGAGCGGCCCTTCCAGGGCCGCGTTCGAGTGGCTTTGGAATTTCACGGGCTTCAGCCCCGTGGTCGCATCACTTGCGCAGGGGCTGAAGCCCTCGGGTGTTTCCTGCGGCTAACGCGGCGCTAAAGCGCCGCTCTTCCACATACGCTCTCGCGACGGGCCTCGGGTTTGCCACACTTTCGGTACACTAACTACTCATGCATTACATCTATGGCATCAACTCCGTGACCGAAGCGCTGAAGGCGCGCGGGCGGGCGTTTGAGTGGGTCGGGATGGCCAAGGAGCGCCACGACATCCGCCTGCAACGCCTGATCGAAGACTGCCGCCGGCTCGGCGTGAACGTGCGCTTCCTGGAACGCACCGAGCTCGACAAGCTGGCGGGCAACGCTGCGCACCAGGGCGTGGTCGCCGTCACGTCGGCCAAACAATACAACGATCTCGAGGATGTCATCGCCGCCAAGCGCGCGGACTATTCGCTGCTGGTGGTGCTCGATGGCGTGGAGGATCCGCACAACTTAGGCGCGATCCTGCGCACAGCCGATGCCGCCGGCGCTAACGGCATCGTGATTCCGGAACGGCGGGCGGCCAGCGTGACGGGCACAGTCACGAAGGTGTCGGCCGGCGCGAGCGAGCACATGCCCATCGCCAAGGTGACGAACATCGCGCGCACCGTTGAAGACCTCAAAGAGCACAACGTGTGGACCGTAGGCCTCGACGAGCGCAGCAAACAAACCTACGACGCCCTCGACTACAACATGGACTGCGCCCTGGTTCTGGGCGGAGAAGGCAAAGGACTGCACGATCTGGTGAAGCGGAAGTGCGATTTCCTGGTCTCGATTCCGATGCTGGGCAAAGTGCCGTCGCTGAATGTTTCGGTGGCCGCGGCGGTGGTGCTGTATGAGATCGTGCGCCAGCGCCGCGCGCGGAAAGCCTCGTCGGACGCGAAATGAAGTTCCTCACGACGAAGTCCGTCTGCAGGCTTCTCGGTTTTCTCTGCGTCCTTTGTGCCTCCGTGGTGAATTGCTTTTCTCTCGACCGCGAGGCGTTCAGCGTCACCAATTACGATCTCAACCTTCAGCTCGAGCCCGAACAACATCGCCTCGGCGTTCGCGGCAAAATCACGCTGCGGAACGATTCGCAAACTCCCCAGAAGATCGCGGTGGTGCAGATCTCGTCGTCGCTCGATTGGCGATCGGTGAAAGCCGGTGACAAGGCCTTGCAGTTCGTCACGCAGCCCTACACTTCCGACATCGACCACACTGGTGGACTTTCCGAAGCCATCGTAACTCTGCCGCAGGCGGTCGCGCCCAAGGGCACGATCGAGTTGGAAATTGCATACGAAGGGGTCATCCTGCTCGACGCGACCAGACTCACGCGCATTGGCACGCCGGAGGAAGCAGCGAACAGAACGGACTGGGACCAGATCGATGCAAATTTCACAGCCGTGCGAGGTGCGGGATACGTGGCGTGGTATCCGGTCGCGACCGAGGTTGCGAATTTGTCGGAGGGCAATAGTCTGTTTGAGGTTCTCGGCCGATGGAAGAACCGCGAAGCGAACTCGAAGATGCACCTGAAGATTTGGCTATCGAGGGACGGCTCTGATCCGCAACTGGACCTTGTGGTCAACAACCCATCGTGTTTCATTCTTCACGAAGCGATGGGGGGTGTTCAGAATGTCAGCGCGGATTGCACATACCAACCGCTCGGTCAACATGTGCCGCTCTTTGTGGCGGCTAACTATCAGTTCCTGGAACGGCCAACGTTAGTGGTCCATTACGTCCACGGCCACGATGTCGCAGCCACGAATTTCGCCGATGCCGCCGAGAAGGTCGCTCCTTTAATCACTGACTGGTTTGGAGCATCGCACGAGAAGGCGCAAACCGCCGACCTTCCCGATCCCAAGGCAGCGGCATTCGAGAGCAGCGCGTTGTTGCTCACGCCGCTTGTAAGCGGTGATTCGAGGTTGGCCGGGCTGGCCGCCGCCCATCAACTCACCCACGCCGCGTTCGTGTCATTCCGTCCGTGGATTGAAGAAGGCCTCGCCCACTTCGCGCAGGCTCTCTACCTCGAACGCGAGAAAGGACGCCAGGCCGCGCTCGATTACATGGGATTGCACCGCTCTGCGCTCAGCGAAATTGAAGCGCCCGCCACCGCGCCAAAGTCCGAGGACGAGGCAAGCCGCTCGCTGGTGAATACCACCAGCGAAGAACTCTACCGCAGCAAGGCGATGTGCGTCTGGTGGATGCTGCGCGACATGGTCGGCGATGCCGCACTCAAGAAGGCAATCGCCGCCTACCGTCCCGAACAAGATCAAGATAGGGATAAAGATAAAGAGCCTTCGTACATGCCGCGGCTGATCCAGGCACAAACCCAGCGCGACCTGGAGTGGTTCTTCGATGACTGGGTCTACCGCGACCGCGGGCTGCCGGACTTTAAGGTAGAATCCGCGTTCTCAAGCAAGAGCACGACCGGCTCGTTCATGCTGACCATCACGCTCGATAATCTAGGCACCGCCGGAGCCGAAGTTCCCGTCATCGTCAAGTTTGCCGGCGGAGAGATCATGCGGCGGCTTGAGGTCCGCGCGAAGAGTAAGACGGTGACTCGCGTCGAGATTACCGGCGCTCCACAGGAAATTATTGTCAACGACGGGAGCGTTCCGGAGAGCGATACGACGAACAACGTGTTCAAAATCGGGGCGACGGAAAAATAATTCAGCGGGGTTTGGGAGGAACGATTGGCCTATATCCAATTTCTCGGCGCTGCAGGAACCGTGACTGGTTCGAAGCACCTGATCAACACTGGCGACCCGTCTGGCAAGAGCGGCTTCCAGGTCCTTATCGATTGCGGGCTCTTTCAGGGTCCGAAGGAATGGCGCGAGCGCAACTGGCGCGACACGCCCGTCCCGGCGAAGGAGATCGACGCGATCATTCTGACCCACGCCCATCTCGATCACTGCGGCTGGATTCCGCGCCTGGTGAAAGAGGGATTCCGCGGGCCGATCTACGCGACGCCGCCAACCATCGATCTCTGCGGCATCATTCTTCCCGACTCTGGCCACCTGCAGGAAGAAGACGCCCGCTTCTACAACAAAACGAATAAATCGAAGCACCATCCTGCTCTGCCGCTGTACACCTTCGAAGAGGCGCAGAACTCGCTGCACTATTTCAAGCCGGCTCATGTGGGCGAGGACGTTCCACTCTCGCCGGAGCTATCGTTCCGTTTCGTTCCCGCGGCGCATATTCTGGGGTCGTGCATGGCCGAGGTGTCGCTCAGCACAAACGGTCAGACGCGACGCCTGCTGTTCACCGGCGACATTGGACGCGTTCGCGATCACAAAGTCGCGCCGGGGAAGGTTGTGCATTCCGGCCCGGCCGAAGGCGAGACAGCGGACGTGGTCGTGATGGAATCGACCTACGGTAACCGGGCCCACCCTAAAGAAGATCCCATGCCGGCACTGGCGGGGCTGATCACGGCGACCGCCCAACGCGGCGGCAGCGTCGTCGTTCCGGCGTTTGCCATTGAACGCACCCAGAAATTCGTTTTCATCCTCAAGCATCTGATGGAGTCGGGACTCATAACACGCCTGCCCGTGTTCTGCGACAGCCCGATGGCCATCAAGGCGGTCGAGATTTTTCTGAAGCACGACGAAGAGTACAGCGAAGACACTCGCGACCTGATCCAGAAGTATGGCTCGCCGCTGCAATGGCCGGGCTTCACCTTCGCATCGACCCCGGAGGAATCGAAACGGATCAACGCGGCGGTCATGCCTTCAGTCATCATTTCCTCGAGCGGAATGGTGACGGGCGGGCGAATCCTGCATCATCTGGCGCAACGGCTGCCCGATTCGAGGAATCTTGTGCTCTTCATCGGCTTCCAGGCGCCCGGAACGCGCGGGTTTCAGATCAAGAGCAAAGCCGAAGAAGTGAAGATTTACGGGGACTACATTCCCATTCGCGCCCAGATCGCGGCGCTCGAGCAATTCAGCGATCACGCCGATCCGCCGGAACTGCTGCAGTGGCTGCACACGTTTCGCAACCAACCGGCCACGACATATCTGGTTCACGGAGAGCCCGAAGCTTCGGGGCAGTTGCGCGATCTGATGAAGAAGGATCTGGGATGGAATGTGCAGGTGGCGCAATATCTGGAGAAGGTGGAAGTGCGGTGAGGCCATCGGGCGTGTGCATAGGTCCTTCGCTTCGTTCAGGACGACAAGACTTATGAACTGCCTGAGGTGAAGTTCGCCAGTGCATCCAGCTTGGCTGCGGCCGCTCCGGAATCAATCGATCGAGCTGCGAGCGGGATGGCTTCGCCGATGTGATCCGCTCGGCCGGCGGCGACCAGCGCGGCGGCGGAGTTCAGCAGCACCACATCCCGCCGGGGCGACTTCTCCCCGCCCACAATCGCGCGAATGATCGCGGCATTCTCCGTGGCATCGCCGCCGGAAATCTCCTGCAGCTTGGCGCGCGCCATGCCGAACTCTTCCGGCTCGATTTCGTAGGATCGCACCGAGCCGTCGCGGGCCTCAGCGACGCGCGTGGTTCCGGTGATTGTGATCTCATCGAGGCCGTCGAGCCCGTGCACCACGAGCGCCCGGTGCAGGCCGAGCATGCTCAACGCTTCGGCCAGTTTCTCGACGAGATCGAGCGAATACACTCCCACCACTTGCCCCGACGCGCGCGCGGGATTGGTGAGCGGACCGAGCAGATTGAACATCGTGCGCATGCGTAGTTCGCGGCGCACCCCCTGCACCTGCTTCATGGCAGGATGCAGATTCGGGGCGTACAAAAAGCAGATTCCAACTTCGCGCAAGCAATGAGCCGCGCGCTCAGGCGAAAGCTGGATGTTGATGCCGAGAGCCTCGACCACATCGGCCGAGCCGCATTTCGAGCTGATACTGCGATTGCCGTGTTTGGCCACGCGCACGCCAGCTCCCGCCGTTACGAGGGCCGTTGCAGTGGAGATGTTGAACGTTCCGCTGGCGTCGCCGCCGGTTCCGCTGGTATCCACTAAAGATTCTTCGGCGAGTGCGTCGCGGCCCGTGCCGCTGACGCCCAGCGCCTCTGCGCCGCGAATCGGCAGTGGCGCGGCCGCTGCACGAATCGCCTCGGCGAAGCCCACGATCTCCTCCACCGTCTCGCCCTTCATACGCAGGGCGATGAGCAGCGCCGCGATCTGCGCGTCGGTGCATTTGCCCGCCAGCACTTCCGACATCACTTCGCGAGCCTCGGCGCGATCGAGCGACTGGCTGTGGTTTGCGATGCGATGAACGGCGTCGAGGATCATGGCGTCAGGCCGAAGCAGTCAGGCGAGATTGTACGGCATGACTGGACTTCGCCGCGATGGCAGGCCGCCACTACTTCGTGACCGCTAAACTATGCAGCCGTGCTGAGAAATACTCGCGCCATTGTTCGGGCAGGGCCGCGGTCTCAACAGCCCTGCGGAGAAGATCCTGATTGTATCTATCGTGCACCAAGACCCGGTTCATTTCGGAGATCGTAATACCGGCCTCGTTGCGCCTGAGCAACTGGAACTCGTCATCCGCCGCTACCGATCCTTCCTGCCCGACCGAAAAATAGAAACCGCTTCGGCCGCTGAGCAGGAAGCGCTCCAGCATGTCGTCACGCTGAAATTTGGCGGCGAGTTTGTAGCAGGGTGTGCGCGGCTGGCGGACCGTCACGATCGCGGAGCCGATCTGAAAGCGATCGCCGATGTGAAGCTCGTCTTCCGACAACCCGGTCGTTGTGAAATTCTCGCCGAACACTCCCCACGGCAGCTTGACTCCCGGCAGCTCTTGATTCCAGAACGGATAATGTTCCGACGGGTAGCCGTAGACGGCTTTATAAGGCCCACCGTGGACGGTGAGGTCTGCCTGGCGGTCTCCGTCCAGATTCAGGGTGCGCAATTGCACTGGGCCCGAAACCGGCTCTTTGAAGATTCCAGTGTTAATGGTCTCACCCTGGTACACCATAAGCCGCGGGCGCGCGACGTTGAGGGATAAAAGCTTCATGGTGAGAGTGCTCATCTGCGTCTTCGTTGGATGTGTCGGCGGCGCGAAAAGTCGCAAATCGCTGTCGAGCTTCGCCAGCACGAAAACTTACGCGCGACGTTTGCCCTAATTCCCCGCCCTTCTATAGAATTACAGGTTTGCTGCCCGCAGCGCGTCGCCGCAAGCAGGGTCCTTCCGATTCTTAACTGACGTTCTTGACGGACGTTCTTAACTACGAGCGCCTTATGAAAATCCATGAGTATCAGGCAAAAGCAATTCTCAAGAAGTACGGCGTAAGTGTGCCGCGTGGGGCCATGGCCGCCTCGCAGGATGAAGCCGAGGCGGTGGCCAAGGACTTATTCAGCTCGGGCGCGACCGGAGTCGTAGTCAAGGCGCAGATTCACGCCGGAGGCCGCGGCAAGGGCGGCGGCGTGAAAATCGCCAAGTCGGTGAACGAAGCTGGCGACCTCGCTTCCAAAATGCTGGGCATGAAGTTGGTGACGCACCAGACCGGGCCTGAGGGCCGCATCGTGCGCCGTCTTCTGATCGAAGAAACGCTGCCCATTGAGAAGGAGCTCTACCTCGGAATTCTCGTCGACCGCGCCGAGGGCAAACCGGTGTTCATGGCCTCGGCTGCGGGCGGGATGGAGATCGAGCAGGTCGCCGCGGAAAATCCCGACGCGATTCTGAAACAGCACATCGATCCCGGCATGGGGCTGGAAGCATTTCAGGCGCGAAAGATCGCCTTTAAACTTGGCCTGAGTGCAAAGCAGATCAGTCCCGCGGTGCAGTTCCTGTCCAGTCTCTACAAAGCTTTTCTCGACACCGATGCCTCGTTGCTCGAAATCAATCCTTTCATCACGACCACGGATGGCCGCCTGTTCGCGCTCGACGCCAAGATCACTTTCGACGATAACGCGTTGTTCCGGCACTCCGATCTGCGGGAGTTGCGCGACATTACCGAAGAAGATCCGCTGGAGGTGGAAGCCTCGAAATACAGCCTCAACTACATCAAGCTCGACGGCAGCGTGGGCTGCATGGTGAACGGCGCCGGGCTGGCCATGGCGACCATGGACATCATCAAATACGCCGGCGGGATGCCCGCGAACTTCCTCGACGTGGGCGGCGGGGCTAGCTCTGAACAGGTCGCGCACGCGTTCGAGATCCTGCTGAGCGACAAGAGCGTGAAGGCGGTGCTGATCAACATTTTCGGCGGAATCCTGCGCGTCGACACGCTGGCCACCGGCGTGGTCGAAGCCGCGCGCAAAACGAACATCAAGTTGCCGATCGTGTTGCGGCTGGAAGGAACCAACGTCGACGAGGGCAAGAAGATCCTGATGAATTCGGGATTCAATTTCGTCGTCAGCGACACCATGAAAGACGCAGCCGACAAAGTGGTCGCAGCGGCCCGCGGCACTGCGGGCGTAACCGAATGGCGCTAGGAGAGATTGCCTGGCGAGTCACGATCTCTCATGCAGCGCCGTATGCAGCGCCGTAGAAGAGCGGCCCTTTAGGGCCGCGTGACGGGCGGGTGAGTTAATCCGGGCTTTAGCCCGGTGGTTTTAGAAGCGAGGAATCATGGCAATCTTAGTCAATAAAAGTACCCGCGTCATCGTGCAGGGACTCACCGGCCGCGAAGGCACGTTTCACGCGAAAGCCAGCCAGGCGTACGGCACGCAGATCGTGGGAGGCGTCACGCCCGGCAAAGGCGGCACCACGCACGAGGGCTGGCCGATTTTCAACACCGTCCGCGAGGCCGCCGACAAAACAGGCGCCAACGCCACGGTGATTTTCGTGCCTCCGCCGTTCGCCGCGGACGCCATCATGGAAGCAGCCGACGCGGAGATCGACCTGATCGTCTGCATCACCGAGGGCATTCCCACGCTCGACATGGTGAAGGCCTGGGAGTTTTTGCAAGACCGGCGCTCGCGCCTGATCGGCCCGAACTGCCCGGGCATCATCTCGCCGGGTAAATGCAAAATCGGCATCATGCCGGCTTCGATTCACAAAGAAGGATCGATCGGCATCGTCTCGCGCTCGGGCACGCTCACCTACGAAGCGGTGCACCAACTCACGCAGCGCGGCATTGGACAGTCCACCGCGATCGGCATTGGCGGCGATCCGATTATCGGCACGAATTTTATCGACGCACTCGACTTGTTCAACCGCGATCCGGAAACGGAAGCCGTGATCATGATCGGCGAAATCGGCGGTAACGCCGAGGAACTAGCGGCGGAGTTCGTGAAGACTCACATGAAGAAGCCTGTGGTGGGCTTCATCGCCGGACAAACCGCGCCTCCCGGACGCCGCATGGGACACGCGGGAGCAATCATTTCCGGCGGCAAAGGCACAGCTGCAGAAAAGATGAAGGCGCTGGAGGCGGCCGGGATTCGCGTCGCGAAGTCTCCGGCAGCAATCGGCGAGACGCTGGCGGCTGCGATCGGAGTGAGCGTTTAGCATGCCGTACAGAACGAAGCAGATTCCTCCCCTTCGCTATGCTCAGGGTCGGAATGACAAAATATTTAGGCTAACGACTAAGGACCAACGACCGAATCTATGAAAACTCTGCAACGCACATTTACCATCGTCAAACCCGATGCCGTCCGCAAAAATGCCGTCGGCGACATCATCGAGCAGTTCGAAAAAAACGGCTTCCGCATTCTGGCCATGAAGATGCTGGAAATCTCCAAGCATCAGGCGGAGCAGTTTTACGCCGTACACGCCGCCAGGCCATTCTTCAACACGCTCACCGACTTCATGTCGAGCGGGCCGATCGTAGTGCTGGCGCTGGAGAAAGAAAGCGCCATCGCCGACCTGCGTACGCTCATGGGCGCGACCAACCCGGCACAGGCCGCGGAAGGCACGATCCGCAAGAAGTGGGCGACCAACATCGAGCACAACGCGATTCACGGCTCGGACGCGGAAGATACGGCGCGCTTCGAGCTGAGCTTCTTCTTCGCGGGCTACGAACTGGCAAAATAACAAGTAGCGCCGGCATCCTGCCGGCTGTCGCGGGGGCGTCCCCGCCCGCGCCGCCGGAGCACAGCACGCCGCCGGCAGCTTTAAGGAGTCGCAATGCCGATGGTTCAAATCACGATGCTGCAAGGCCGCACCGCCGATCAGAAACGCAAGATCGCCAAGCGGATCACCGACGCGCTGGTGGAAGAAGCCGGAGCGCGCCGCGAAGGAATCATCGTCGCCTTCAACGAAGTTTCAAAAGAAAGCTACGCCTCGGGCGGCGAGTTGATGATCGACAAAGCGAAGTAACGCGTCACGCGTGATTTTCTTCCGCTGCGAGAAACGCGGGCGAGGGCGGCCGCCACACAACCTACCCTAGCGGCTCAAACAAATGCCCTTCCACCCGGTCGGCAACCTTGGGCAGATCTTTCTTAGCGTGCTGCAGGAAGTGCGGTGCGGCGCGGTGGGCCTCGAGCGCGGCATCGTCTTTGTACTGCTCGTAGATGAAGTAGCGGCGTGGCTCCGTCTTGTGCCGATGCACCTGGTACATGGCGCAGCCCGGTTCCTTGCGGGATTGTTCGGTTAACTTTTCAAACAGTGCGGCACATTCGGCTTCATGCCCAACTTTCGCCATCCAGGTCACCGCCAACACCACCATCGTTTCGCTCCTTCCCCGCTCGCAGGTCGGCTGGGGAGGACATTCTAGGCTTTCTTCGCGGCCGTCTTCAACTCCGAAACGAAATCATCCACCAGAATGGTGTGGTCGCGGTCCGGGCCGGTCGAGATCATGCCGACTTTCGCTCCCGCTTCCTTCTCGACGAACGCCAGATAATCGCGCGCCGGCTTGGGCAACTTCTCGTAATCGGTAATCCCCTCGGTCGAAGTCCGCCAGCCCGGCAGCTTCTCGTAGACGCATTCGATCTTGTCATAGCCGCTGGCCTGCGCGGGCACGTCGGACGTGGCCTTGCCGTCGATCTTGTAGCCAACGCACACCGGAATCTCGGCCAGCTCATCGAGGACATCCAGCTTGGTAATTACCAGCCAGTTTGTACCGTTGATCATGCCCGAGTAACGCAGCAGCGGCAGGTCGAGCCATCCCGTACGCCGCGGCCGGCCGGTGACCGCGCCATATTCGTTGCCGCGTTTGCGCAGATTGTCGCCGGCGTCGCCTTTATCTTCGCTGGGGAATGGTCCCTCGCCCACGCGCGTGCAGTAAGCCTTGCTGATTCCAATCACCGAATTGATCGCGTTGGGCGCAACGCCGGTCCCAATGACCGCGCCGCCGGAAGTCGCGCTGGAAGACGTCACGAACGGATAGGTCCCGTGGTCGATATCGAGCATCGTGCCCTGCGCGCCTTCAAACAGGATCGATTCGCCACTGTTCAGCGCCTGGTTCAGCAGGACCGCCGTATCACAGACGAACGGCCCGATTTTCTCGGCCGCCTGCGCGTACTCGGTGTACATCTTGTCGGCGTCGAGGGGCTCGGTGTTGAACAGCGCGTGCGCAATCATGTTCTTCTCGCGCACGGCGTTCTCGATGTGCTTCTTGAGCAACTGCAGATCGAGCAAATCCGCGACACGAAGCCCGCGGCGCCCCATCTTATCTTCATACGCGGGACCGATGCCGCGCGAGGTGGTGCCAATCTTGACGCGTCCCGGCGCGTTCTCCGCCGCCAGTTCGATCATGCGGTGGTAGGGCAGGATAACGTGGGCGCGGTTCGAAACGAAAAGATTCCCGTCGATCTTCACCCCATTTTCGCGCAGGGCCCCCGCCTCTTTCAAAAACGCGATCGGATCGAGCACCACGCCGTTGCCGATCACGCTGCGGCAGCCGACGCGCAGCACGCCGCAGGGAACGAGCTGCAGAACAAATTTCTTGCCGTTGATGATGACGGTGTGGCCGGCGTTGTGTCCGCCGGCATAGCGAGCCACGACCGAGAAGTTCTCCGACAATACGTCGACGATCTTCCCTTTGCCCTCATCGCCCCACTGGGCGCCTACGATCACCGCAGTCTTGCCTTTTTTCAATGCCAGCTCCGTCAGGGAAATTTCAAGCAGGCAGATGTCTGCGCTGCGCCCCGGGTCGCACACTCCTCGCCCGCAGGGATGCCGTCACACAAAAATTACTGGGATAAGAGCGGGGAAGACGTGTACACATTATCTTATCGCGCCCACGCCGCGAATAGCAACGCGTTCCGGGTCATGTAGTCCCGGGTGATGTAGTGGCGCAGTTTGAGAGGTACGCCCTGTATCAGGGCATGCCTTTCAGGCATGCCACACCAGCGCGCAGCGCACGCCCGCTTAAGCGGCTGCTGCCGTTGGTGGGCAAACTCTGGCGGCTAAAGCTGTTAGCGCCTCACGTCCTTTCTCGGCATCGCTTGAAGCGAGGCCCTGATACGAATCGTTCCCCAAAATGCATCACTAACGAGGCCCAGAGTTGAGTCGCCAGTTTTCCGGGCCACTGGGATTCTCAGGTAAGATGAGATCGAAGAATCTGTTTCGTCGAGGAGGCACTCGTGAAAAACGTATTCCACTTCGACGCCCCGCGCGAGAAGTATCACTGCGACGCCGCCATCCTGTGGTGTTTCGACAACCGCTTCGAGCTGGGATTTCGAAAGTTCCTGAAGCGCATCGGCGTCGTGAATTCCGATCCCATCAAGATCGCCGGTGGCGCCAAGTGCATGGCCTCACCGGAACATGAATCGGACCGCGAATTCGTGCTCGATCAGATCCGCAAATCCATGCGACTGCACGGCACGCGGCGCGTGATCCTGATGCTGCACTCCGATTGCGGCGCTTACGGCGGGCTGGTCGCAGGATTCGGCGGAGACGCAGCCGCCGAAGCCGAACATCACGAGCGCGAACTGCAGCGCGCTGCCGCCAACCTGAGAGCCGCAATTCCCGGCGTCGAGGTGCAGGGATACTTCGTCGACTTCGAGGGGATCTGGGACGCGGAGATCGGCGCGGTCGAGGAAACTCCCGCGCCCGCGGTAGCCTGATGCCAAAGTTCGAGAAACATATCTTCGTCTGCGGAAACCAGCGCCCGGCGGGCCATCCGCGCGGCTGCTGCGATCCCCAGGCGGAGGCCAGACTGCAAAAGCTCTTCAAACAAAAACTAGCCGAGCGCGGACTGAAGGGGAAAGTGCGCGCCAATCAATCCGGCTGCCTCGACCAGTGCGAACACGGCCCAAACATTGTCGTCTACCCGGACGCAGTCTGGTACGGGCACGTCACCGAGGCAGACCTCGACGAGATCATCGAGTCCCACATCATCGGGGGCAAGCCGGTGGAACGGCTTCGACTCGCAGATTCCTGCCTGAACACCACGACGTGCGAGCACCGCAAGCCAAGAGCGTAGAATTCGGCCCGTCCCAAAGAGCCTGCCCGTCCGCCAGCTTTCTGCTTGACGCCTTTTCCTGCGCCCGTTATTCTACGCTGGCTTGTTCGAGCCCTCCTCGCGAGAGCCGCTGTAACCAGCCAGCAGCAAGGCTTTTGAAGCCAAACGACGGTTCCGATTGAGGCGAAACATGCCAGAAAAAAATGCGCAGAATTCCACCGTCGGCGGCATTGCCGTGCTGGCCCTGGCCTTCATAGTTTTCATGAGTGCAAGCTCTTTACCAGCCACCGCCCAAACCGCCGTCACGACCTATCACTATGACAACAACCGCACGGGATGGAACAAGCGGGAGACCGTTCTAACCCCTGCCAATGTGGGGAAAACCACGTTCGGCCTGCTGCAGAAAGTGACCCTCGACGATCAGGTGGACGCGCAGCCGCTGGTCGTGCCGGGGGTGATGATCACGGCCGGGAGTTCTCAGGGCCTGCATGACGTGGTTTACGTGGCGTCGGAAAACAACACGGTCTACGCCATCGACGTTCACAGCGGGGCAGTGCTGTTGAGCCCAAATCTCGGGACGCCGGTTTCGCAACCTCTGGGATGTACAAACAACGGTCCCAACGTCGGCATCAACTCGACGCCGGTAATCGACCTCTCCAGCAATACTTTGTACGTAATCGCCTACACCCAGGATTCGACCGGCCCCGCCTACCGCCTTCACGCCCTTGATTTGGGCAGCTTGACCGACAAAGTGCCGCCCCAGTTAGTGACCGCATCGCACGCCCTGGCGGATGGATCGACATTCAACTTCAACGCCAAGTACCAGCGGCAGCGCCCAGGGTTATTGCTGGCAAACGGCAGCATTTATGCGGGATTCGGCAGTTTCTGCGATTTCAATGCGAATCTTTCCCGAGGATGGCTGCTGGGGTGGACCGCAGGATCGTTGGCCCCGTTTCCCTCCAACCAGATGAACGATCTGCAGGTCTCGGACCCGGACAACTTCTTTTTGTCGTCCATCTGGATGTCGGGCTATGGTCTGGCGACGGATGATGCCGGCAACATTCTGTTCGTGACCGGCAACTCGGATTATTCGGGCACCACCTACGATGGAGTGACCAACATTCAGGAAAGTGTGGTCAAAGTCTCGTCGACATTGACCAGCGTGCTCGATCTCTTCACCCCACAAAATCAGGCAGCGTTGGATCAGGGGGACACCGATTTCGGTTCGGGCGGAGTGCTCGTCCTGCCCGATCAGGCAGGTTCCACGCCGCATCTGGCGGTAGCCGCGGGCAAAGACGGCAACATGTATTTCATGAATGAAGACCACCTCGGCGGCTACTCTCCCACCACCAATAATGTGCTGGGCACGTACTCGATCGGCGGTTGCTGGTGCGGCCAATCGTATTTCGTGGATCCCTCGGACGGCGCGGCGCGCGTGGTCAGCAGCGGCGGCTCTTCCGTAGGCGTTTGGAAACTAGCGACCTCGCCCCAGGCGACGCTGACGAACCTGACCAACTCTCCGGGGCTGAATAACGGTCAGGACCCGGGATTCTTTACCTCGATTTCATCCAACGGCACTGCCAGTCCAATTATCTGGGCACTCTCCCGCCCCACCACCAGCAATAACGGAGCCCCTATTTCTCTTTACGCGTTTAACCCAGAATCGGGCGGAAGCGTAATGACGACGTTGTTCCAGGCGACGGCGGGCGGATGGCCAAATACAGGTGGCAACGCGAATCTGGTTCCGGTTGTGGCCAACGGCCTGGTCTTCGTCGCCAGCAACAAGCAATTACAGATCTTCGGACTCATCGGGGGAAACTCGGGTGCGACAAACACGACGTTGAGTTCGTCCTTGAATCCATCCCTACAAGGTAAGTTGGTAACTTTCACGACAACGGTCTCGCTTCAGTCGGGAACCGGCACTCCCACGGGCAGCGTAACCTTCAAGAACGGCACGGCAACCCTGGCGACCATAACGCTGAGCGGCGGCACTGCGACCTACGCGACCAGCACCTTGCCCCTGGGCTCAAACAGCATCACCGCGGTGTACGGAGGCGGTTCCGGCTTCAGCGGCAGCACGTCCGCGCCGGTCAATCAACTCGTGCTGGCCACGACCACCACCACGCTAACCTCGTCGTCCAATCCGTCCACCTACGGGCAGACAGTGACCTTCAATGCCACGGTTACTTCCAGCATTGGCGCAGTACCAGATGGAGAGATCGTTAACTTCATGCAAGGCTCGACCGTCCTCGGAACCGCGCCGTTGAGAGGCGGAATTGCCACATTCTCCGAC
>Ga0210384_10000558_pt1 | contig 56780 bp, 44 predicted proteins | sample IncBWH2MmetaG_FD_160574 | JGI IMG/M metagenome (GOLD analysis project Ga0210384, IMG submission 160574) | Forest soil microbial communities from Barre Woods Harvard Forest LTER site, Petersham, Massachusetts, United States - Inc-BW-H-2-M | ecosystem: Environmental > Terrestrial > Soil >...
AGGCCGTGCGGAGTGAAGAAGCAGTAGAGTTGCCGGCCGAACGAATCAGAGGTCGTCTGATAGGAGAAACGAACGTTCAGCACGCCGTTTTGACTGAACAGCGCGGGCGGCTGGTGGATCACACTTCCGGCTGCGGAACGCGCGCAAGGGTTGGCAACGAGTGGGACGGGGGTGGGTGAACTGTTGGTGGTTGCCTGGGCAAACACGGCGCCTCCGTGCGCGAGGGCGAGGATGAGCAAGGCGCACAAGACACACCAATTGAAATGCAACTTAGGAGCTCTGTTCATTAATTTTCCTCCTGAGATCGCCTCGGCTGGGGGGACATCCGGCCCGACGGGGAGATGTTACCCAAGTCTCCGTCAATGTCAAATGAAAATGGCGTTACATCTGACCGCCCCAACTATCGCGCTCGTGATCTGGTAAACCCTCACCCCGATTACAGTCCGTCAGTCGGCGGTTCTAGAGCTTTTAGGGCGGAAGCCATCACCCCCAAGGCAGATGAGCCCTGGCATTTTGCTGGATAACGCTCATGCGGTTGTCCCCTGGTAACCCCTCGCCTATACTCGGCTTCTAACCATTTGGTTGTTTTGTCGCGGGAGTTTTAGCCGTGAAGAATCGGGAAGCGGCGAGGTACGCGCGGTGGTCGGCGATGGCTGCAGGGCTCATCGCCCTAGTGGCGGCTGGAGTCTACGGTCGCCGCGCGCTGCAAGAAGGCCACGCGCGCGCTCATGCGCCCAAGCCGGTATCTGCCGCCGTGCAGCAACAGTCTGCCGAATTCAAATTCTCGAAGGTGGAGCAAGAGAAGACCATCTTCACCGTGCGCGCCTCCCATCTCACGCAATTCAAGGACCAGGAGCGCAGCATTCTTCAGGATGTCTGGATCACCATCTACGGCCGCGAAGGAAACCGCAACGACAATATCCACACGCGGGAGTGCAGCTACGCACCGAAGACCGGTGCGATTGGATGCGAAGGAGAAGTCCAGATCGACGTGCAAGCGGCGGGCGGCGCTACGGGCAAAACCGGCGGCCCGGCTCTGGAAGTGATGACGCACAGCCTTTCGTTCCAACGCGAGTCGGGCGAGGCCTCCACGGCCGAACCTGTGGAATTCACTTTCGCGGGAGGGCATGGACGCGGCGTGGGCGTGATTTACAGCACGCAGAATTCCACGGTTCTGCTCCAACACGCGGTGGAGTTGGAATTTTGGCCTGACGAGCAGAAGAAAGGATTGCCGATTCAGGTGAGTGCCAACAGTGCCGAGATGCGGCGAGATGACCGGTTGATGGTTCTGCATGGTCCGGCGAAAGCGCGGCAGGGCCAGCGCGAGCTCAGTGCCGGCCAGATCACAATTAGCCTCGATGCGCAATTTCGGGCGCAGCACATGGTCGCCGCGGACCATCCCGCTGTTCACGCCATAGAGCCCAGCGGACAAGTGGACGTGACGGCCGATCAAATCGAGGCCTTCCTCACTTCCGCGCGCACTCTTGAGCGCATCCTAGCGGAGGGACATGTAGACGGTGCGCGAGTTTCAACGGCGGGGAAGGATCATTTTTTCGCGACGCGGGCAGAATTCACGATGCAGCCGGAAGGCAATTTGATTAAGGAAATGGCGGCGACGGGAAGCGTAGCGCTCGATTCGCGGCAAGCTGGCGATTCGCGCACAATCAAGACGGACTCATTGGTGGTCAAGTTTGGGCACGGCGCGCGAGCGTCGCAGCAGGGGGTGCAAAGCGCTGAGACGCTGGCGCCTGGAACGATCGAAACGAAAACCGGTGACGACACTACCATCTTGCACGCCAAGAAATTCGTAGCCCAATTCGGCAGCAACGGTCGCATGGAAAAATTGCAAGGACACTCAGGAGCAGAGGTCCGTCGGCAAGCCGCATCAGCCTCGCCGCAAATCATTACCGCCGCTGAGTTGGTGGCCACGTTCGACGCCAAAGGCGAATGGGATACCTTCGATGAGAGCGGCAACGTGCGCTTCCAGCAGGCGGACAAGCAAGCAAGCGCGGCGCACGGTCGGATGGTGCGCGCGACGGACATGGTCACGCTCGATGGTTCGCCCGTGCTATCCGATGCGGCCAGCCGGACCACGGTGGCAGGAAGCGTGGCCATTAATCAAAAGTCGGGCGAGGTGAAGACAGCAGGCGCCGTCGTCTCCACATATTTATCTTCCGCCCGCGATTCCAACCCTGTGAATCTCGGCGCCGGTCCCGCCCATATCTCCGCGGACTCGCTCACCGGTTCGACCACTACAGGCCACGCGATTTACGCCGGGCACGCGCGGCTCTGGCAGGACCAATCGCTCCTGAATGCCGATCGGATCGAAATCTGGCGTGAGGAGAGCAAATTAACGGCCACCGGGCATGTGGTTGCTGTCTTTCCGCAGGCAGCCGGCCAGACTGGCCCACCATTCGGTCCGACCTCGACGAGATCGTCCGCCCCTGCGGCCAGAAGGCTCCCAACCACGCCGTCCAGCTCCGGCTCAGCTCCAGTCCTCTGGGAGATTCACGCCCCGTTCCTGACCTACTGGAGCGACCTGGGGAAGGCGCACCTGGAGGAGGGAGTCACGGCTGCGTCGACAGAGGGCGAGCTGACCTCGCGGACATTGGATGTATTTATGACCCCCTCCGCTGGGCCAGTTCCAGGAGCCCCCGCCGGGACCCCTACATCGCCCGCCAGCGCCCGCCACGACACCCCGGGCATGGCCGGGGGGACCAGGCAGATGAGCCGAGCCTTGGCGTTGGGGAAGGTTGTAGTGCGCCAAGGTGACCGCCGGGGCACGGCCGAACAAGGCGAATACCTGGCAGCTGAGGGGAAATTCGTGCTTTCAGGAGGCCAGCCGACGCTAATGGATGCTTCCGGCGACACAACCAAGGGCCATTCGTTGACCTTCTTTGTGGCGAATGATACGATTTTGGTTGATTCGCAAGAAGGTTCGCGCACGCTGACCAAGCACCGAGTTGAGAAATGAATTGGCATGTTGAAACTCCAAGCCGACGACCTGAGCAAGTCGTATCGAGGCCGGAAAGTTGTAGATAACATCAGCTTCGAGATTCAGCAGGGCGAGGTGGTTGGACTGCTGGGGCCGAACGGCGCAGGAAAGACTACGACGTTCTATATCCTGGTCGGGCTGGCGCGTCCGGATTACGGGCGTGTTCTGCTGGATGGCGAGGATATTACAGACCTCCCTATGTACCTGCGGGCCCGCAGCGGCATCAGCTACCTCCCTCAAGAACCTTCGGTCTTTCGGAAATTGACGGTGGAAGAGAATTTGCTGGCCGTGCTGGAGACGCTGCCCATCACTCCAGAGCAGCGGCGGGACCGGGTGGAGGAGTTACTAGCGCAGATGGGTCTTGAGGGCGTGCGTTTCAGCCAGGCCTATGTGCTTTCGGGTGGGGAAAGACGGCGGCTGGAGATCGCGCGATCCCTGGTGCTCTCGCCTTCGTTTGTTCTGTTGGACGAGCCCTTTTCGGGGATTGACCCCTTGACGGTGGTGGACATTCAAAAAATTATCGCGGATTTGAGCGCCTCGGGAATTGGCGTGCTGGTGACGGATCACAATGTGCGCGAAACGCTGGCAGTGACGAACCGGGCGTACATCATCAGCGACGGCAAGATACTGTTCGCGGGGTCGCCGGCCGAGCTTTCGTCCAACGCCGATGTGCGACGGATTTATTTAGGAGAGGGGTTCCGACTGAACTAGATACTATGAACTGGCTCCAGCCCAAACTCAGCCTCCGCGTTGCTCAGAAACAGATCCTGACGCCGGGGCTTGTGCAAATGGTCAGCGTGCTGGCGCTGAACCGCCTGGAGCTGCGAGAAATGATCAATCAAGAGATCATGGCCAACCCCGTACTCGAAGAAGCTGCGGAGGAAAACGTCACACCAGACAGCTACACAGATGAAGCCTTCCTGAAAAAAGAAGTAGAAAAGCTTCCCGAGACTGCCGCAGCAAATCCCTTCGACGAATTTGATTTCGGATCCTTCTTCACGCAATACCTTGACACTGGCGCCGAGCGCACTGCCGGCAATGAACGCGAGGACATTGAAAAACCATCCTTTGACAAGTTTCTTTCCTCGCCACAGAGCCTGGCCGACCACCTGAGTTGGCAATTGAGCGTGAGCATCTGCAACGAAACCGTGCTGAGGATTGCCGAAGCCATCATCGGTAACCTGGATGAGAACGGCTACCTGACTGCGACGCTTGAAGAAATTGCCGCCTCCGGAAATTATTCGATGGAAGACGTGGAAGAAGCGCTGGCCATGGTGCAGGAATTCGACCCGCCGGGAACTGCCGCGCGCAACCTGGAAGAATGCCTGCTGATGCAATTGAAGGTGATTGACCCCCAGAACACGCTGGCACAGCAAATCATCTCCGAACACTTGAAGTTGCTGCAGAACAATCAGCTCAAAGAAGTCGCGAGGGCGCTCAATCGCCCGGTGGAACTGGTAAAGCGCGCCGTGGACGTCATCAAGCGGCTCGATCCCAAACCGGGACTCCGCTACAACAAGACCGAGCCGCGACTCGTCGAGCCTGACGTTCAATTCCGTAAGGTGGACGGCGAGTGGCAAGTGTTCATGAACGACGACGACCTGCCGCAACTACGCCTCAATGCCACCTACCGGCGTTTGCTGGTTCGCGATGCGGCCGACCGCGACGTCCGGAACTATGTGAAAGAACGATTCACCGCTGCGATTCAATTGATGAAGAATATCGAACAGCGCAAGCACACCATCCTGCGCGTGTGCCAGTCGATCCTGCGCCGTCAGGGCGAATTCCTCGACTATGGCGCGGATCACATGAAGCCCATGATGATCAAGGAAGTGGCGGAAGAGGTAGGCGTGCATCCATCCACAGTGAGCCGCGCGGTTGCGAACAAATATGTGCACACGCCACAGGGCGTGATCGAACTGCGGTACTTTTTCTCGGAATCCGTCAACGGCCCTCAGGGGAGCGAGATGTCGCTGCTTTCGCTGAAGCGGCGGGTAAAGAAAATGATCGAAGACGAAGATGCCGCGCACCCGCTTACCGACGAACAAATTACCAAAATGCTGAGCGACGAAGGCATCCACGTAACGCGCCGCACGGTCGCAAAATATCGCGAGGACTTGCGCATTCCCAGCACTCACCGCCGCCGGGTGAAGGCTTAGACGCGCGACCGCCGTGAAGCGCCCCGCCAGGATTCGCAGCAGTCCCAACCGCCCCAACCGCAGTCGAAATACACGCCAGCTCGTAATTCTCACCGGACTTTCCGGCTCTGGCAAAGGCTCGGTACTGAACACCTTTGAGGACTTGGGCTTCTATTGCGTGGACAATCTTCCCGTCGCGCTGATTCCCGTGTTCAGCGAGTTGTATGACGAAGGCCGCGGGGAAATTGAGCGAGCCGCGTTGCTGGTGGATGCGCGAGAAGGTGAGCAAATTGAAAAGCTGCCGATTTTCTATCGTGCGCTCGCGAGCGATCATCCTGCGTCATTGGTATTCGTGGAAGCGAGTGACGAGGCGCTGATGCGGCGCTTCAGTGAAACCCGGCGACCGCACCCGCTGGGGCAAGAATTATCAATTGCCGAGGGCATCCGCGAAGAGCGGCGGCGGATGGCCCCCATCCGCCGGCTCGCGGATGTGATCATCGACACCACGAAATTCAATGTTCACGAGCTGCGGCAGTTCATCATGGACCGCTTCCAGAATCCGGGCCGGCGCCCGCTGCTTGTCTCTGTTGTCAGCTTCGGCTTTCGGTACGGAATTCCGACCGATGCGGATTTGGTGTTTGACGTGCGCTTTCTGCCGAATCCGCATTTCGTCCCGCGGCTGAGACCCTTTAGCGGCAAAGATCCGCGCGTGGCGCGCTACATCCGTTCCTTCCCGCAAACGAATGAATTTCTGCGCCGTATCGAAAGCCTGCTGTCGTATCTGATTCCGCACTACATTCGCGAGGGGAAGAGCTACCTGACGGTTGCGGTGGGATGCACGGGAGGACGGCATCGCTCGGTGGCGCTTGCGGAAGTGTTGCGCCGAGCGATCCAGAAAAAAGGCTATGCAACAAAAGTGGTGCACCGCGATCTGGATAAGTCCGCGACTTGACTTTTATGCGGCTCAATCCTAGCTTTGTGAATTTGTGCGCGGTCGAAATGAACGCATGAGACCGATTCCACACACGAAACAGGCCGGCGAACTCAAGCGTTTGCTCCACTTCGTCTGGCCGTATTCCGCGTGGCTTTTTGCCGGGATTGTCCTGCTGGCTGTCATGGCTCTGGCCAATGTGCTTGCTGTCATCTCTATCCGTCCGGCCGTGGACATTGTTCTCAACCCGCTATCAGTGAATCAGCGTTTGGAGCTATTTCAAATTCCCTACGGCGGGCCCACAATTTATCTAAATTCCTTTGTTCCCAGCCGCATCCACCACGTGTGGTCCGTTTTTTCTATCGCGGTCCTGTTGTTATTCCTGATCAAAGGTCTAGCGGAATTCTTCGGCAGCACGTTGATCCAGCACGCCGGGCTTTCCGCCGTTACTGACATCAGAAACCGCGTATATAGCCGTGTGGTGCAGCAGCCGGTCGGTTTTTTTCAGCACAATCCGGTTGGGCGCGTAATGTCCGCCGTGATCAGCGATATCGAACAAATGCGCGCTGCATTTTCCGACTATCTTGCCGATTTCTTCCGGCAGCTCTTCAGCTTGATTGTCTTCACGCTCGCCCTGTTGATGATTAATTGGAAGCTGGCGATCGGCTCCGCTGTCCTCGTCCCGCTGGTTGTGTGGCCGGTCGGGAAACTGGCCCGCCGCATTCGCGGATCTTCGGAGAAGAGCCGCTCGCGCCTGGCGGACCTGAGTCAAATCCTGCAGGAAACCATCAGCGGCAATCGCGTCGTGAAAGCGTTTGGGATGGAGGGCTTCGAGATTCGCAAGTTCCGCGAGGCCGCGCGAAACCTGCTGCGGGAAAACATGCACTGGATTCGCGCCTATTCCGTCACATCTCCGTTGATGAGCTTGCTGGGAGCGGCCGTCATTTGCATGATCCTGCTATTCGCTCGCGATCAGATTCGCGCAGGTGTGATGAGCACCGGAATCTTTATCGCCTTCGTTTTCGCCTTGTTCTCGGCCTATGAACCAGTGAAGCGCCTCGGCAATATTTACCAACTCTTCCAGCAGGCTGTGGGAATTTCGACCCAGGTATTTGCGTTTCTGGAATTGCAACCGGAAGTGCTGGAAGCGCCCGGCACGAAAATGCTGCCGCGCTTCGATCAAGCCATTGAATTTGAGAATGCGAGTTTCGCATACGAGGACAATGGCGACACGCTGATCCTTCGCAACATCAATTTGAAGGTTTCCGCCGGTGCTGTGGTTGCGATCGTTGGCTCAAGCGGTGCCGGCAAGACCACATTGCTGAATCTCCTGCCGCGGTTTTATACCGCCACATCGGGTTCGGTTCGGATTGACGGCTATGACGTGCGCGAAGTCACGCTGCGTTCGCTGCGCGAGCAGATGGCCATTGTCACACAGGAGACGATCCTCTTTAACGACACGATTTGGAACAATCTCTGCTACGGTCGCCCGGACTTGCCGGAAGCAAAAGTGCACGCGGCCGCGAAAGCCGCGCTGGCCCACGATTTCATCATGGAGATGCCGGCAGGCTACCAAACATTAATTGGCGATCGCGGCCAGCGGCTTTCCGGCGGCCAGCGACAGCGGCTCGCGATCGCGCGCGCGCTGCTGAAAGATGCTCCCATACTAATTCTCGACGAAGCCACGTCGGAGCTCGATTCCGAATCGGAGCTGCTGGTGCAGAGCGCGCTGAACAATCTGATGACCGGCCGCACCGTCTTCGTGATCGCGCACCGACTCTCCACCATCCGCCGTGCCGATACCATTGCCGTGCTCGAAGGTGGGACCATCCGCGAGCGCGGTACGCACGAAGAGCTCCTTTTGCGCGGCGGCCTGTACGCGCGGCTCCATGAAATGCAATTTCGCGATGTGGAGCCTGCGTCGCGCGCAGCGGGACCAATGTAAAAATGTCTGGCACCCGCTCCCAATTCGCGCCAGATAATCCATCGAAGCCTCGGTCTGTCGGCTCGAAGTCACTGCGCTCCATGACTGGTTACGCGAACGCGCAGGTAATCGAAAGTGGCTGGAGTCTCCGCATTTCTGTCCGCAGTGTGAATCATCGATTTCTTGATCTGCATCTGCGCGTGCCGGAAGGCTTCGAGCCGCTGGAACCGCGAATTCGCCAAATCGTTCGAGAGCATGTTCGCCGTGGACATCTGGATGTAACTCTGCACTATGATCCGGCGGGTGCTGCAGCGGTCGGAGTAAATCGAGAAGTGGCCAGCGCATATCTGCAAGCAGTCAATTCCCTGCGAGAGGAATTCGGAATCGAGACGCAGCCGGACCTGGCCGCGATTCTGAGGCTTCCGGGCGTGATTGGGCCGGCTGCGGCATCCATCGAAGAAGATCTTGCCCGGTTGGAGACGGCGGTCGCGCGCTGCCTGGCGGAATCGCTCGAAAAGCTTGACCACATGCGTGAGGAGGAAGGAAATCACTTGCGCGAAGAATTGTCGGCGAGGCTGCGCAGCATCTCCCAGCTCGCCGCGGAAATCGAGCCGCTGGCCGATCGTGTGCGGCCTGCGTTTGCACAACGGCTGGAAGGACGTCTGAAGGAATTACTGAGCGAAACGCAGCTGGATCCTGCAAGGTTGGCGCAGGAAGCCGCGATTGCGGCGGAGCGGAGCGACGTGAGCGAAGAATTGGCTCGGCTGCGCAGCCACGTGCAGCAATTTGAGGCGCTCTTGGCAGGCTCTTCCGACATCGGGAAAAAGCTAGATTTCCTGCTGCAGGAAATGCAGCGCGAAACCAACACATTGCTATCGAAAACTCCCGGCAGCGAAGCCGATGGGCTGGAAATCACGCGGCGCGCTCTCGAAATGAAGTCCGAGATCGAGAAATTGCGGGAACAGGTGCAAAACATCGAATGAGTTCATCGGATCTGCTGGTGTTAATTGTATCTGGGCCATCGGGCTCGGGGAAATCCACGCTGGTACAAAAAATTTTGCAGCTCCCTGGAACGATGCTCTCCGTCTCCTGCACCACGCGGCCGCCGCGTGGTACGGAAAGCGACGGCAAGTGGTACAATTTCGTCACCGAGGAAGTCTTCCAGCAGATGGTGGCGCGCGGCGAATTCTTGGAATACGCTCAGGTGTTTGGAAAGCATTGGTATGGGACTCCACGGAAATGGCTGGACCAGGCGCGCGCTCAGAAGAAAGACCTTGTCCTCGAGATTGATGTTCAAGGGGCATTGCAAGTGAAACGCAAAGTGCCGGATGCGATGGCTGTCTTCGTGTTGCCCCCTTCGAGGGCAGAGCTTGAAAAGCGCATTCGCGCCCGCGGCCAAGATTCGGAAGAGGAGATTGTGCGGCGCCTGGAGCGTGCGCGGCAGGAAATGCTGAGCTACAGCAGCTATGATTTTGCCATCATCAACGATAATCTGGAACGTGCGGGGCAGGAAGCGCAAGCCATCGCGGTAAGTTCGCGCTGCCAGGTGATGCGCAACGAAAATCGGATTCGCGAGATATTGAAGTCATTTGGAGGCTGATCTGCTTATGGGCGTTCTGAGAACCGTACCGGAAAGCCAGTTTGCTTACGTCGTCGTTGTTGCACGGCGCGCCCGCCAATTGATGATCGGCGGGCGGCCCATGGTGGACAACTCGCGGATGCGCAAGACTACACGCGTCGCAGAAGAAGAATTGCTACAGGGGCTCCTCGAATACGATCTGATGGAGCCGGTGGATGACTCCGAAGACAAGGACGGAAAGCGGCGGAAGTAGCAGCGCGCCGCGACGGCCATGAAAATCGCGCTGGGCGTTACCGGAGGCGTGGCTGCTTACAAGGCCGCGGAACTGGTGCGCCGTTTGCAACAGGAAAAACTGGACGTGCAGGTGGTGATGACACGTGCGGCTCAGGAATTTATCGCACCCCTGACATTTGCAGCGATCACCGGCCAGAGAGTAATCACCGACATGTTTCGCGCCGGCGACGCAGGCCCCGCGAACGTGGAGAGCGCGATCGAGCATATCGCCGTGGCCCAACGGATTGATTTGCTGCTGGTAGCTCCAGCCACTGCGGACATCCTCGGGAAATTTGCTCACGGGATCGCTGAAGATTTCCTCACCACTTTGTATCTCGCCACAAAAGCTCCCGTCGTGGTTGCGCCGGCGATGAACGTCAACATGTGGGGCCATGCCGCGACGCGTAATAACGTGTCAGCGTTGCGCGCCAGCGGCGTGCACGTGGTAGAGCCTGATGAGGGTTACCTGGCTTGCGGAATGACAGGAGCGGGCCGCTTGGCTGCGACGGAAACGATCGCGAAGAAAGTTTGCGAAGTCTTGGGTTTGCGGCGCGATCTCGAAGGCCAAACCGTCTTGGTCTCCGCCGGGCCGACCTGTGAAGATATTGACCCGGTCCGTTTCCTCACCAACCGTTCCTCCGGGAAAATGGGCTACGCTCTGGCCGAAGCTGCGCACCGCCGTGGCGCGCGCGTGATTTTGGTGAGCGGACCAACAGATCGAAAAATCCCCGAAGGCGTGGACTGGGTTCCAGTGCGCTCGGCTGAAGAAATGCGACGCGCGGTAATCGATCGAGCGCGCGAGTCAAATATCGCCGTGCTAGCTGCTGCCGTAGCTGACTACCGCCCGGCTGCCATGGAAAAAAAGAAAATCAAGCGGGGCGAAGCAAGCTTCACGCTTGAGCTCGAGCCCACCCCGGACATTCTCGCGGAGCTGGGACGCGAGCGAGCGCAGAGCAACGGACGCCGTGTACTTGTGGGCTTTGCGGCGGAAACGGAAAGTGTGGCAGAAAACGCGCGGCAAAAGCTGGCGCGCAAAGGCGCGGACATCATTGTCGCAAACGATGTGACGCAGGAAGGCGCAGGCTTCGACACGGATACGAACATCGTCACGCTTTTCATTCACGACGGCCGCGAAATTCCTCTTCCGAAAATGAACAAGCTCGTAGTTGCCAACCACATCCTCGATCACGTGCTGGAAATTCAAAGACAATTTAAGTAGATTCTGTGCGGGGGATTTCATGGATCCAATTAAGCGCGCACGTGTGGAAGCATGGCTGCGTTACGGCGAGGAACTGGGAGTCGCTCCTTATTTTCGTGATCGCGCTCGGATTGGGTCGGCACAGGCTGAGACCGAACCGCTCGCGCAACTAATTGAAGTGTCTGCTGCAAGACCAAAAACCGCCCCGAAGCTTCCCGCACCGCCCACATCGCCTGCAGCCGCGCGTCCAATTATTGCCGTTGCACCGGTGCCGTCGCTGTTTGAGGTTGTGGAGCGCATCGAGGGCGACAGCCTGCCGCGCATCCGGGAAGATATTGGCGACTGCACGCGCTGTCGGCTGCACAAAGGGCGCACGAAGATAGTTTTCGGTATCGGCAATCCGAAAGCCGAGCTGGTGTTCGTCGGCGAAGGGCCCGGCCACGATGAGGATATTCAAGGCGAACCTTTCGTCGGCCGGGCGGGCAAACTGCTGACGCAGATGATCGAAGCCATGAGCCTGCGCCGCTCGGATGTCTACATCTGCAACGTGGTGAAATGCCGCCCGCCGGAAAACCGCTTGCCTGAAAAAGATGAGATCGCCACCTGCTCACCGTTTCTTCTGCGCCAACTCACGGCCATTCAGCCAAAAGTGATTTGCTGCCTGGGGGCCTGCGCGGCTCAGACCATGCTCGGAACAAACCAGGGCATCTCCCGCTTCCGCGGCGAGTGGTTTGATTTTCGCGGCTCAAGATTAATTGCCACCTACCATCCTGCCTATCTGTTGCGCAATCCGAACGCCAAGGGTGAAGTGTGGAAGGATTTGCAGAAGGTGATGGGCGTCCTCGGGCTGAAGCCGAAGAAAAAATAGCGCTCGAACCACGGGGCAAAATCTTGGGGATCATTCTCGGATTGTCGGGCGCGCTGTGCTGGGGCGTGGCAGATTTTCTCGCGCGGTTTGCCTCCAGGCGCGTCGGAGCATACTGCACGCTTCTCTACATGCAAGCTTTCGGGTTCGTCGGATTGTGCGCCTACCTGCGATGGACGCATGGATTCGCGCGAATGTCGGCGCACGGGTGGAAGCCGTGGGCTTTTGGCGTGATCGCAGGCTTGTTGAACATGATCGCGTCACTCGCGCTTTATTATTCCTTTCAGATTGGCATGATGAGTGTCGTCGCGCCCGTATCATCGAGTTATCCGGCGCTGACTGTCGCGCTAGCACTGGTGAGCGGCGAGCACATTCTTGCGCTGCGTGGCGCTGGGCTGGCGATCACGCTGCTGGGTGTGGTGTTGGCTTCCACTTCCTTCGCGCTTGCTAGGGCCAAAACGGGAGCAGAGGATCGCCGTTCGCACCCGCGTCTAGCCCAGGGAGTGGTGTGGGCAATTGTCGCGGCAGTAGGTTTCGGTTTTCTGTTCTGGTTTCTGGGTTTCTACGTCGTGCCGGTTCTCGGCAGCGTGATTTCGGTATGGATAATTCGCCTCACTTCATTCACAGTGCTTATTCTTGCGGCTGCACCCGCCCGGCAAGGCATTGCACTGCCTCGCGGCGACGTGTGGTGGCTGCTGCTCGGCGTCGGTTTGCTGGATACAGCCGCATTTATTCTTAATAACGCCGGGCTGCACACGGGACAGGTCTCGGTCGTGAGTGTGCTGGCGTCGCTTTACGGCGCAGTCACCGTGGTTCTGGCATGGATATTTTTGCGCGAGCGCTTGGAGCGCAGCCAGTGGGTCGGCATCGCGCTGATCTTCATCGGCATCGTGCTCGTCAGCCTCTGAAAAATTTCCGCGCAGCCGTAGCATGAGAATGGCTCCTCGGGGCTGATACACTATTCCTTCGCCTCTTGCATCCATGAAACAACGATACTGCGAGATCGCGCTTCCCGTTCCGCTGCGCTCGACGTTCAGCTATGCCGTGCCCTCTTCGCTAAATGGCGAAGAATTGGTTGGACGGCGCGTTGTGGTTCCATTCCGCAATCGCACCATGGTCGGCGTTTGTCTGGCGGTTTCCGACCGTGGGCCGAATCTCCCGCACATCAAAGAACTCGTCGAGGTGATGGACCCGCTGCCCGCGCTCCCGGAAAAGTTGATCGAGCTGGGGCAATGGATCAGCCGCTATTACCTGGCGCCGGTCGGCGAAACCTTTCGTGCCATGCTGCCCCCGGAAGTTGAAGTCCGGCACGACCACGAATACTGGATCACGGATGCCGGCCGTGCGTACTTGCAAAAGCTTGCGGCGAATGAAGAGAACATTCCGGAAGAAGACACCGAACTTGAATTTCTCCGTCACATGGGCGCCGAGGATAGTCCGCAGCCTTCGGCGCGGATCCGCCGCCGCGCGGGCGGTGAAACGCTAGCTGAGAGGCTCGTTCGCCGTGGACTGCTGGCCACGCGCGAAGTACTGCACAAGCGGCACGGGCGGACGCAGAAAATCGTGGCATGGAACCCTGCATGTACGGATGTGCCAACGAGCGCTATAGAAGAAACAATTCACGATCTCTTGACGACGACACATGGGCCGCTTCCTCTTCCGTTGTTGATGGAGAAGGCCAAAGTTACACGCGCACTCGTGACGCGGCTCGAAAAAGACGGTCGCCTGTTTACATGGGAGGAGCCGCTCACCACAGATGAGGACCCCTGGGAAACGGATTTCACGCCGCAGGCAAATGTACTGAACGCAGAGCAGAAACAGGCGCTCGCGGAAATTTGGCGCTGGATTGTGGCCGGAAAATTCTCGGCCGCATTGCTTCACGGCGTCACCGGCAGTGGCAAGACGGAAGTGTATCTCGGCGCGATCGAAGCGGCGCTTTCGCGTGGGAAGACAGCCATCGTACTGGTGCCGGAGATTGCACTGACACTGTGGTTGGGCCGGCTGGTGCGCGCGCGATTCGAAAAGCGCATCGCGATACTGCACAGCGGCTTGCCGGACATTGAACGAGCGCGCGAATGGTGGCGCGTCCGGCGAATTGAAGCGAGCGTCGTGGTGGGAACGCGCTCGGCGGTTTTTGCGCCGCTCCAAAATCTCGGCCTGATCATCGTGGATGAAGAACAGGAGAATAGTTACAAGCAGGAAGAAACGCCGCGCTACAACGGACGCGACACGGCTGTGTATCGTGCGCGACTCGAAGGTGCGGTTGTACTTCTCGGCTCCGCGACGCCGTCGCTTGAGACCTACCACAACGCGCGCGCGGGAAAATATCACCTGCTCGAGCTGACTTCACGTGTCGAAAACCGCCCACTCGCCGCAGTCCGCGTGGTGGACTTGCGCGAAGAATTCCGCCGACAACATGAGACCGCAGCGGTTTCCGAATCTCTGCGCGCGGCGATCGCGTTACGCCTGGAAGAAAACACGCAGGCCATGGTGCTGATCAACCGGCGCGGTTACTCATGGTCGCTCCTGTGCAGAGGTTGCGGCGCGTTCGTGCAATGCCAGAATTGCAGCATCGCACTGACGTATCACAAGAGCCGCCAGCGACTCGAGTGTCACTACTGCGGCTATTCGATTCGCCCGATGAAGCAGTGCCCGAAGTGCCGCGGCGAATACATGTATTTCGTGGGCGACGGCGCCGAGCGCGTGGAAGAATATCTGCGCGAGACATTTCCGAAGGCACGCATCGCGCGGTTGGACCGCGATACGGTGCGCACGAAGCGAGAATTTCAGCAAGTACTGGGCGCGTTTGCCAAAGGCGAGATTGACGTGCTGGTGGGCACGCAGATGGTTGCCAAGGGCCACGATTTTCAGCGAGTAACCCTGGTTGGCGTTGTTGCTGCGGACCTGGCGCTCGGTCGGCCGGATTTTCGCGCGGCTGAGCGAACATTCCAATTGTTGACCCAAGTGGCAGGCCGCGCCGGTCGCGGCGAGCTGTCAGGGGAGGTGTTGGTGGAAACGTATTATCCTGAACACTACGCCATCCAATGTGCCGCGCAGCAGGATTACTCTTCATTCTACGAAAAAGAAGCGCACTTCCGTCGGATGCTGCACTACCCCCCATTCACAGCACTGGCAAACATATTGGTGCGCGACCGCAGAATCGAAAATGCGATTCGATGGTCGCGCGCGCTGGCGGCCTATTTCGCGCCATTCGAAAACCGCGGCGTAAAAATTCTAGGTCCGGCCGCTGCGCCCCTGGCACGACTGCGCCGCGAGTATCGTTTTCAGTTCGTATTGAAATCTCCGCAGCGCGCCGCGGTTTCGCAGGTTCTGACCGGATGCCTGGAATTCTGTGCTTCGAAAAAAATTCCTGACACTGCCGTGATCGTGGATGTAGATCCCACGAGCCTCGCGTGAATCCGATGCGGTGATGCAGGAATGTCGGGCTCAGCGTCCTGCAATGTTGCTGGGCGAAGCGAAAAGCAAAGTAGAAAAATCGCGATCGCTCCTACCGCCCACAAGCGCCTTGCTGGCGTTAGGGGTTCCCAGCGATCGATCACAGGCGGGTGGCGGAATCGGAGGGAAAGCAGGAGGAGTACGCCGCCCCAAAGATACCAGACCGGGGATACCGCGCCGAGCGCGATGAGTGCGAGTGAGACGACGATGGAAATGCGGCGGTGATACTGACTGGCGAAGCTGTACACGATATGTCCGCCGTCGAGCTGCCAAACTGGAAACAAATTGAGGGCAGTCGCGAACAGTCCCATCCAGGCGGCGCGGCCGACGGGATGAAGCAGGATCGAATTTGGATCCACTCCGGGATGAAAGAGTGAAATGAAAATACTCATCAGCTCTGGCTTCCCGAACACGACTGCGGCCCCAGCTTCTGTGCCGGGAATAATTTTTGATGAGGCGATGGCGTAAGCCATGGCCGGAACGGCGATGAGAAATCCAGCGACAGGCCCGGCGAGTCCCACGTCAAACAAGGCGCGCCGGGTAGTGAACGGCGAACGGATGCGGATGAACGCGCCGAATGTGCCGAAGAAAGGCGGCCCAGGGATGAAATGAGGATAGCTGACATCAATGCCGTAGAGCTGGCAGGCGAAGAAATGGCCTAATTCATGCGCGAGGAGAATGCCAAGCAGTGTGAACGAAAACGGGATGCCGAGAAGTAACAGACGCGGATGCTCGAGCGGGTTGAGCATGATGGCGGTGAGGGTCTGGTCGCCAGAGAATGGCTGCTGATTCTGTGTGTAGGAGTTGGCGAATTCCGAGCCAACGGCGAGAGTGGAGATCAGCGTGAGAATGAAAAGAATCAGCGCAGGCCAAACGGGGCGGCGGCGCGGAGGCGGCCTAGGCGGCACCTCTGCGAGCGGAGGGAAATGCATCTCCAGAATTTCGACAGGGACTCGCGTGTGGCCGTTGCCGCCGTGGTTGTCAACGCTCATAGGATTTGGATGCAGCGGCGCGAAAAAACGGTACGCCGATCTAGACGGGCCGGCCGCCCCTCAGTCGGAATCAGAGCTTGCCGGCGGGAAGGGCCTGAAGTTCCTTGCCGGGCTTGAAGCGAACAGCTTTTCCCGGCGGGATGCTGACCTGCTGGCCGGTGCGCGGGTTCCGGCCGATGCCGGTCTTGCGCGGCTTGACGGTGAAGACGCCGAAACGCCGCAACTCGATGCGCTCGCCGCGGCCGAGAGCATTCTTCATGGCCTCGAAGACGGTCTCGACGGCCTGCTCAGCTTTGGTACGGGTGATGCTGGTTTTCTGCACGATGGCGTTGACGATGTCGAGCTTAATCACGCGAACCTCCGACACAGCGGAAGCCTATGCTAGACAGGGGTTTGCAGGTTGTCAAGCGCCGCGCTGTGTAATAAGATGCGCCCCTCGCAACGGGCCACCTCGTAGAATTTCGAGCCACAAGGAGGAGGGGATGTCGGTGAAGTCTGACAAGTGGATCCGCAAAATGTCGTTCGAGCACAAGATGATTGAACCCTACGAAGACCGGCAAGTGCGCGAGGGCGTGATCAGTTATGGCGTGTCGTCTTACGGATACGACATGCGCGTGGCGGATGAATTCCGGATTTTTACGAATGTGAATTCCTCGATTGTTGACCCGAAACATTTCGACGCGAAATCGTTCGTGGAATTCAAGGGTGCGGTCTGCATCGTGCCACCAAACTCGTTTGCACTGGCGCGCTCGGTGGAATATTTCCGGATCCCGCGGAACGTGTTAACAATCTGCGTGGGGAAGTCCACGTACGCACGCTGCGGAATCATTGTCAACGTGACGCCCTTCGAGCCCGAATGGGAAGGATTCGTGACGCTTGAAATCAGCAACACCACGCCATTGCCGGCGAAGATTTATGCGAACGAGGGATTGGCTCAGGTGGTGTTTTTCGAGTCGGATGAGCAGTGCGAGATCTCCTACAAGGACAAGAAGGGGAAGTACCAGGCGCAGCAGGGAATCGTGCTGCCGAAAATTTGACGATTGTATTTCGATTCTGCGCGGACATCGATTTGCTTCCCGCCCGGAAACCTCGATTCCGTTGTGCTTAGAAAAATGGGCTTTGGTTTGTTTTGAGTAGTTTGACTCAATCTTTAATCGCGAGACGGTTGCGGTTAGATTCTGCAGGGTAGAATCTTGTGGCTGCAAGATCGAACCACCCAACCAAGGCAAGGATTGCGCGGGTGAGTCAGCGCAAGCGGGAGAGAAATGCGCCACAGCTTGTTTATGGCGGGACGGAAGCCTCGCCCCGCAACAATGGGGGTGGTGCGCGGCCAGGGGAAATGCCAACCTGCTTCTTGTAAGTGGGACGCTTTTGACGGCCAGGTTTTGCCACCAGACATAGAAGACCGCACCTCAGAAGAAATACCCTCTGCACCTTCTCCAGAAGCATTTCAAGCCTGTTCTGAACACCTGGATCTTTTTCGGCCTGTGCATTTTCTTTTGTCTGGTCGGTGCACCACTCTTGAACATCCAGCTTAGCAAGTAGTTTTGCTTCGAGGTCCCCCTACAACATCCTCGATTGCTTCAAGTCTGACTAAGTGCCAGTTCTCGGGATTCCAGCCGTCGGGCCGCTGGCAGATAGACTTCTGCGGCGTTTTCGCGATCATGTTTCGACATATTGTTACTGTCTCCGCGCCCGCAATTAGGTCGCTCGGGGTAGTCACCGCTTGGGCGAAGAAAGAGACTCTCGGACCAGGGGCGGTCCGAAGCTACGACGATAAGAAAACAAGATGCCGGCGGTACAACGGCGCGGGCAGAAAAAGCAACTCATTGCTCATCCGCCAGAAAGGTCGGCAGACTCTCGCGGAATAAAAGCACGAAAAAAAGTCGCTGGAATTCCGAAGGGTCAAGCGGGCGAAGCGTCGCTGAAGAGCAATTCTCTGGCGCGCTGCGAAGCTTTGACGACGGCTTTAATCATGGTGACACGGAGGCGGCCTTCTTCGAGTTCGAGGATGCCGTCAATGGTGCAACCTGCGGGGGTGGTCACCATGTCCTTGAGCAGAGCGGGATGAAACCCGGTTTCTAGTGCGACCTTGGCGGCGCCCAATGTGGTCTGGGCGGCGAGAAGCGTGGCGAGCTCGCGCGACAAGCCCATCTTCACGCCGCCTTCCGCTAGCGATTCGAGAATGATGTAGATGAAAGCGGGGCCGCTGGCGGACAGGCCGGTGACGGCGTCCATGTGTTTTTCATCCACCACGACGGTTTTTCCCACGCACTCGAACAGCGTCCGCGCGGAATCGAGGTGAGCTTCAGTCGAGAATTTGCCTGTGGACATTGCGGTGATGCCGGCACGGACCATAGAAGGCGTGTTGGGCATGGCGCGGATTACGGGAATATTGCCGGTCAAGCGCTGCTCGATATAAGAGGTGGGGACGGAAGCTGCGATGGAAATCACGAGCTTTCGCTCAGTCAGCTCGGGGCGGATTTCGTTGAGGACGGCGCCGACCGATTGCGGCTTCACGCAGAGCAGGATGATGTCGGCGGAACGCGCGGCGGCGCGATTATCGGTACTGAGCGGGATCGAGCCGGTGGAAAATTCGCGGCGGCGAGCGCCATCATGGTGAACGGTCGCTAGAATACTTTCCGGCTGCACCAGCGTTTGCCGCACAAACGCTTCAATCAGAATGCCGCCCATCTTGCCTGCGCCGAGAACTGCTAAACGGCCAACCGAGGAATCCTGCGCCAAGTGCATGACCACGCCTCCGGGTAACTTCCGAGTAGAACGATAACGCAGGCCGGGTGTTGAATGGAATAGTCCGAATTCCCCATTCGTTAAATCAATTGGTTCCATCAAAGTGGGCTGCTGCAGATCGCGCAGAGGGTTTTCGTCGCAGCATCGCGCGCTGGGAGGCTCCCTTTGCTATAATTCGGCGGGGCGCAAAATGGATTTCGACCACCTGACTACATTTCTCGAGATCGCGAAATCGGGGAGTTTCTCGCGCGCCGGGCTGAAACTGTTTCGTTCGCAGCCGGCAGTAAGCGCGCAAATACGGCAACTCGAGCAGGAGTACGGCGAAAAACTATTCGATCGCGTCGGCAAGACTGTACGGTTGACGTCTGCCGGAGAAGCGCTGCTGGAATATGCAGGGCGGCTGCTGAATTTGAAGGATGAATCGCTGCGCGCGGTGGCGGACCAGGCGACGGCGCCGCGTGGAAAGCTTGCAGTGGGCGCGAATGAAGCGACTTGCCTGTACGTGCTGCCTCATGTCTTCGCTGAATACCACCGGCACTACCCGCTGGTACAGATCAGCATTTACCGGAATTTCAGCCGCAAGGTGGTGGAGAAAGTGGAGGACGGGTCGCTCGACGTGGGCGTCGTGACGCTGCCGGTGAAAGCGCCCAGCCTGAAAAGTTACTCGCTTTTCCGCGACCGGCTTTTGCTGATGGTGAGCCCGTCGAATCCGTTGGCGCGGCAGAAAAGCGTGCGGATCAGGGAGATCGCCGAACAGCCGCTGATCTTTCCAAAGACCGGCTTCACGCGGCAACTCCTGGACAAACATTTCCGGCCGTACCGCTCGACGCTGCGAATCACGATGGAACTGCCGAGCGTGGGAATGATCAAGCGATTCGTTGCGGCGGGGCTGGGCGTTTCGCTGATCAGCGGTAGCTTTGCGCGCGACGAAGTGCGGGCCGGCGATGTGAAACTGATTCCGATATCCGACGTGGAGCTGTGGCGCGAGCTCGGACTCGTTTACCGGCGGGATCGAACGCTGCCGCGGACGGCCGCGGCTTTCGTGGCGCTACTGAAACAGGACGGAGCACTCAGCATTGACGGGCACGGGGCAAGCGCCCGCTAAATCCAAAACAAGACAGGAATCCCGCATGGCAATCCTGGTGACGGGCGGAGCAGGGTACATCGGTAGTGTGACTGTAGAACGGCTGCGCGCGAAGGGCGAGAGCGTGGTGGTGCTGGATGATCTCGAGCGAGGGCATGGCGAAGCGCTGGCTCCGGACATTCCTTTCTATGATGGAGAAGTTGGCGACCGTGGACTGGTGGAAAGGATCATGCAGGAACACCAGATCGAGTCGTGCATCCACTTTGCTGCGCTCACATATGTAGGCGAATCGGTGGAAAAGCCCACGATGTATTTCGAGAACAATGTGCAGCAAGGCATCAAGCTGTTTGGGGTTCTCGAACGCGCGGGCGTGCGGCGTGTGGTGCATTCTTCGACGGCGGCGGTATATGGGAATCCGGAGCGATCGCCGATTGCGGAGCAGAGCGCGAAATGGCCGACGAATCCTTACGGCTGGTCGAAACTGATTCTCGAGCGGGTGCTCGATGCCTACGACACCGCCTATGGGATGAAATTTGTTGCGCTGCGATATTTCAACGCGGCCGGCGCGACCGAAAATCTTGGTGAACACCACGACCCTGAAACGCATCTGATTCCCAATGTGCTCACAGCCGCAGCGGGAGAAAAGCCGCACATTTCTGTGTTCGGCAACAAATATCCGACTCCCGACGGCACGGCCATTCGCGATTACATTCACGTGAGCGATCTCGCGGATGCCCACATTCGCGCAGTGGAACATTTGCGGGGCGGTGGCGCGTCTGATTCACTGAATCTGGGGGCGGGGCATGGGTATTCGGTCCTGGAGGTGATTGAGACTGCGCGGAAAGTCACGGGACGCGAGATTTCTGTGCGCATGGAAGCGGCGCGACCCGGAGATCCTCCGAGGTTGGTTGCGGATCCGACACGAGCAAAGACGGTGCTTGGATGGACTCCCACGTCCTCCGATCTAGCGACAATAATTCGCAGCGCGTGGGAGTGGAAGCAGCGCCGCCCGCGCGGGTATACGGCGCGCCTTGTATAGATGCAAGGTGATTCTTTGATAGAGCCAGATTTAAAGATGGTGCGCGCGAAAGAAACGCCCCGGCGATGAGGCCGGGGCTTTCGGTAGGATTGCCTAGTTACTTCTGTGTGCGTGCGTTGTGCTTCTTGTTGTAAATGTTCCGGGAGGCCTGGTTCTGTTGCTGGTTCACAGCTTTTTTGTCGGCTTTGGTCAGCTTGCCGCCATTGGCCTGACGCATGCCGCTCACTTCCTTGTTGATGCCCTGTTGCTGATTTTCGAGCTTGGCCGTTTCACCGGGAGTCAACTGGCCGCTCTTGATACCCTGTGCGATGCGGTCCTGTTGATTCTCGCGGCGCTGGCCCACTTCATTGTCGCCGTAGTGCGCGGTGTTGGCGTTGGTCTTGTCTTCGTGAATCTGATTCGACAGTCGATTTTGCTGACGATTCAGTTTGGCACGGTCGGCGGCGGTGAGGTGGCCGTTGTCCTCGGAACGCATGGCGCGCTCTTCTTTGTTCAGGCCGGCTTCTTTGGTTTCAAGATTCTTGGTTTCCCCGGCCGTCAACTGCCCGCTCTGAACACCCTGGGCGATCCGGTCTTGCTGATTTTCTTTTCGTTGCTGGATCTCACCGGGCTTGGGGTCCGTGGTGCTGGAGGCGGATTGCGCAAAAGCCGCGGGTACTGAAAATGTGAGCAAGGCCGCAGCACTCAAAATAAGTTTCGTGGTGTGCATGGTGTTTTCTCCTGAATGAACCTAAATTAAGTGTCGGCCTTGGAATTATTATGAAAGGCCGTACAATGGGTGAAACACGCCGGGACGGGAAAAGTTGCCCCGAGAACTGAAGCACTCTATATAGTTGAAGACATGAGACTTGTATTGCCAATGCGAACACGTAGGGCCATGCCGGCCACGATAATACGTGCACTCCCCAGGGCAATTCTGAGCATCCAACGGTGTAGCGTTGTGCGGACTATCGTTGAATGAAGAAATGAAGGCGAGGGAAGCAAATGTTGATCAAGAGAACGCCGGAGCTGACCTATAAAGACGTGACGCCGAAGGGGGCGTACGCAAATCGCCGGAATTTTTTGCTGGGCCTTTTGGCCACGACGGTCGCCGTGGCGGGATGGAAGAAGTTCTCCTACTTGATTTCAGATCCCGGCACTGGGTCTGTCCCGGTGAAGTTGAACGGAGTGGTAAAGGGACCTTACGGGACGGATGAGAAGCAGACATCGTTCAACGATGTGACGCATTACAATAACTACTACGAATTCGGCACGGACAAAAGCGAGCCTGCCGAGAACGCGAAGAATTTCGTCACCTCGCCATGGAGCGTTTCTGTCGAAGGCGAAGTCAAAAAGCCGCGCAAGTTTACGATGGATGAAATCCTGAAACTTGCCCCGCTGGAAGAACGGATCTACAGGCACCGATGCGTTGAGGGCTGGTCCATCGTGGTGCCGTGGATCGGATATTCTTTCAGCACGCTGGCGAAACTAGCGGATCCGACTTCGAAAGCGCAGTTTGTGGCGTTTGAAAGCTACTACGATCGCAAGCAGATGCCGCTGGGTATCTCTGCGGGCATTGAACTGCCGTATCTAGAAGGATTGCGGTTGGACGAAGCGATGAATCCGCTGACGCTGCTCTGCGTGGGAATGTACGGTGAGACGCTGCCGAATCAGGATGGCGCGCCGGTGCGAATGGTGGTTCCCTGGAAATACGGTTTCAAGAGCGCGAAATCGCTGGTGAAAATCAGGTTTGTGCAGAACCAGCCGCCCACCACATGGAACATCGCCAACCCGCATGAATATGGTTTCTATTCGAATGTGAACCCCAACGTGGATCACCCGCGCTGGAGCCAGGCGAAGGAGCGTCGCATCGGAGAATTCCTGCGGCGCCCGACGCGGATGTTCAATGGCTACGGCGATCAGGTGGCCAGCCTCTACGACGGAATGGACCTGAAGAAATATTACTGAGTGGAGCGGGGAATTGAATTCCATCCTGACAAGCAAGTGGACGAAGCTGGTTGTGTTCTTGCTCTGCCTTGTGCCGCTGGGGATGCTGATCCTGCAAGCCGCACAGGGAAACTTGACCGCGAACCCGATCGAGTTCATTACTCACACCACCGGCGATTGGACGCTGCGATTTCTGGTGATCACGCTGGCCATCACGCCCTTGCGAAAGTTTCTGCGGCTGCCGCAGTTGATCCGTTTCCGGCGCATGCTCGGCCTGTTCGCGTTTTTCTACGCCTGCTTGCACTTTTCCACATGGATCGGGCTCGACAAATTCTTCGATTGGGCGGAGATGTGGAAAGACGTGCAGAAGCGGCGATTCATCACCGTCGGTTTCACTGGTTTCTTGCTGATGATTCCGTTGGCCATTACCTCGACCACCGGCTGGATTCGCAGGCTGGGAGGAAAGCGCTGGCAAAGGCTGCATCGAGCAATCTACTTGAGCGCAATCGCGGGTGTAATTCACTACTATTGGTTGGTGAAGTCCGACGTGCGCAAGCCCGTGATGTACGCCGCGATGGTTGGTGTGCTGCTGGCCTGGCGGCTGGGCACTTGGATTTACGGCCGGGGACAGCGCATCCCCGCCGGCAGTGCCCCACAGCATGAGATTACCACCGCGGAATCCGCGTAACTCCCGAAAATCAAGACATCACCCGCGGTAAGTCACACAGCCCCCCCTAATTGATTGTCGGTATTCTTCAGCCAGGCCGCCTTTAGCACCAAGTCCGAGGCCTGTGAAAGAGAAGCAGGAGAGAATGCACCGTACTCCGAAACTCAAGGAAGGGCCAGTCTTAACTCACTGTCATCTATCTGTCCTTTTGAACAGCTGAAGTCTTGTCGCGGCTTGTGTAAGCTGCCGGGATCAGCTGCATTCACCCAATCAACGTGCCGGGCGTCCCGTTCCAGCTGTTTCCAGGGGATCGGAACTTGAAGTTTCGAACTAGCCTAATTGTCACGGCGGCAATCATCTGCTGGACGGGTATGTTGCTGAGCGCATGCGGTAGAAGCTCCTCAAACGGAAACCCAGGGCAATCAGTCTCTCCATCTATTTGAACACAACCCGCGAACCAGACTGTGATGCTAGGCCAATCGGAAATATTCACGGTAACCGCTGGCGGCACGGCTCCCCTGACTTAGCAGTGGCAGGAAAACGGCAAGAATGTAGGCACCAATTCCGCCAGCTAGATGAAGGCGGCCACCACCAGCACGGATAACAACGCGAAGGTTCTGGTCATAGTGGGCAACTCGGTCGGCAGCATAACCAGCGCGACTGCGACACTGACCGTGACATCAGCGCCGGTGGGGCCCACAATCGCGACCGAACCCACAGATCAGGCCGTATCGCAGGGGCAAACCGCTACGTTCTCCGTGGTCGCAATCGGGACAGCCCCGCTCACGTACCAGTGGCAGCAAAACGGGACGGACGTGAGTAGCAATTCCGCCACATACACCACGCCACCTACGAAATTAAAGGACAACCACGCGCAAATATTGGTGAAAGTGAGCAACGCGAAAGGAAGCAAGACCTGCACAACCGTGACGCTGAGAGTGATCCCGCCACCAGCCGACACTGCAAGTGTGCTGACGCATCACAACAACAATCAACGCACCGGCCAAAACTTGAGCGAGACCACCCTGACACCGAATAACGTGAACTCAAACAGCTTCGGCAAAGTTGGTATCTTAAGTGTCGATGGCCTGGTGGACGCGGAGCCTCTCTATGCATCGGGGGTGATGATTGGCGGAGTTGCGTACAATGTCGTGTTCGTGGTCACCGAACACGATTCGGCTTACGCGTTTGACGCGGACGCATTCACTCAACTCTGGAAGGTTTCCATGCTCGGGACGAATGAAACCACTAGCGATACGCGTGGGCGTGGTCAGGTGGCGCCTGAAATTGGAATCACTTCTACACCGGTGATTGACCTTAAGGCGGGCAGTCATGGAACGATGTATCTCGTGGCCATGTCGAAGAATGGATCCAATTATTTCCAGCGGTTGCATGCCCTTGATCTCACAACCGGCGCGGAGGAATCTTCCAGCCCCCTCACGATTCAGGCCACCTTCCCCAACGCCGGCGGGCACACTACATTTGATCCCAAGCAATACAAAGAGCGCGTCGGACTCCTGCTCCTGAATGGCGTGATTTACACCGGCTGGGCTTCGCACTGCGACATCAATCCGTACACGGGCTGGGTAATCGGTTTCAACCAGGCCACACTGACGCAGGCAAGCATAATCAACGTGACACCGAACGGGAGTGAAGGCGCCATCTGGATGGCCGGTGCGGGATTAGCAGCCGATGGTTCGGGCAATATTTATTTCCTCGATGCCAATGGCACTTTCGATGACACGCTGGACGTTAATGGTTTCCCGAACCAGGGTGATTACGGAAACGGGTTCATAAAACTTTCGACTGCCGGAAGCACCTTGACCGTGGCCGACTATTTCAACACGCACGACACGAATTCAGAGTCTAACGGAGACGTGGATTTGGGCTCCGGTGGCGCCATGGTGCTGCCGGATCTGCAAGACGATTTGGGAAACACTTGGCACCTAGCGGTGGGGCAGGAAACGACAGCGGCTTGTATATCGTGAATCGCGACCAGATGGGAAAATTCAACACGAGCAACGACACCGCTATTTACCAGGAGTTAGATGGTGCCTTGCCCGGAGGCGTCTGGGCCATGCCGGCTTATTTCAACAAGGCAGTGTACCACGGGAGTGTCGGCCAGCCGCTCAAAGCGTTCACGATCGCGAATGCAAAACTTCAGGCCACGCCAACATCGAAGTCGCCCGGCACATTCGGGTATCCGGGGACGACCCCGAGCATTTCCGCAAAGGGCAACACGAATGGAACTGCGCGGGCCATCGAAAACGGCGGCACAGGCGTGCTGCATGCTTATGACGCAACCAACTTGGGCACCGAGTTGTACAACAGCAATCAAGCTACCGGAGGTCGCGATCAATTCCCAGATAGTGGGAATTGCAAGTTTGTTACGCCTCTGATTGCCAACGGAAAGGTCTTCGTGGGCGCACCCACCAGCGTCGTGGTGTTTGGCCTGCTCCCGTAGTTGCCAATTATTGCTTCAGCAGCTTTTCGATCGCCATAACCACCTGGGGTGAATCCGGAGTGATGTCGGGCTCGAATCGCTGCACCACGTTTCCGTTGCGGTCCACCAGAAACTTCGTGAAATTCCACTGAATTTCCCCGGCCACGGCAGGATTCGCCTTGGTGGTCAGGTATTGGTAAAGCGGGGTGGTGTCGTCGCCTTTTACCGAAACCTTGGAATAGAGCGGAAAGCTGACACTGTATTTGGTTGAGCAGAATTTTTTGATTTCCGCGTTTGTTCCGGGTTCCTGCTGCCCGAAGTTATTCGCGGGGAAGCCGAGAATCACAAATCCCTGATCCTTGTATTTTTCGTAGCTAGCTTCGAGCGCGCTGTATTGCGGCGTGAAGCCGCAGCGGCTGGCCACATTGACCACCAGTATCACTTTGCCCTTGTAATTCGCGAGCGGCGAGGGCTTGCCGTCAATAGACGGCAGCGTGAAATCATAAATACTGGAAGCGGCAAAGAGCGAAGTTGCCGCAAACAATGCCAGCAACCCCAATCGATGCATCAAAGACCCCTTGATTCCCAAATCCTTCATTTTTTCTCCTCTTTGTTTTCCAGTCCGGCGCCAGAAATGCAGCAGCAAGAATACTAGAGTTGGCGGCGATCCCGCAATTCGTAGAACACCCTCATTGTGGCGGGTGAATTCCAGCGCTGTCGTTGTCGTCGCCCTCTTCCAACGGGCGGATGCACAATTCCGTCCCCGCAAGACTGCACTGGTACACCTGGAACGCGGGCAGGTCCTGCGCTTGCACCTCGTAGGTGCCGTCTTCCATCTGAGCAGTGGAATCGTCGTCCGACATATTGAAGTGATTTCCCGGCAGCGCACGGACGCGGAACATGCCTGTCGTAGGCTCGTAATTGCCATAGCTAAAGCAGTGGCCAATACAAGCGCGATCAAGCACATGCTGGATTAAGACACGCGAACCTGTCGTCGGCTTGATGGTTCCGAGCACGCGCTGGCCGGGAGGCAGGGTACGGACAAGCCGCTCCACCTGCGCTTCCATGCGGTCCAGAATCGCAGTGTCCTGATAAGTGAACGAGAAGAAAACTGCAGCGACTGCAGAAAGGCCCGCGAGATGCCATTTGCGCGGCCTCGCAGCGGCGAGCAGGCAACAGAGCAGAACGGCGGAGACGGACGTGATACGCTCGGTAAGAAGTGCCAGGGCGGCAGGGAAGCCCGCGAGGCGAATCCCGTCGGGCAGAAGGACGACTCCCAATTCGACGAGTAAATAAAGCTGCAGCGGAATCGCGTACATTTCGCGTGCGGCGGGTTCAAAGCGGCGCGAGATTACATCCCACAGAACAGCAACGAGAATCATAATCAGGACGGCCATCTGGACGATTCCATAGCGCGGACCAAAAAGCAGAAATTGGTCCGCGCCGGTGAACACGTAGAACGGGTTCTCCTCAGCATCAACGACGAAGTGATGGTCCAAGTAAATGTTGAGGAGAAAAACACCTGCGGCGGCTGCGAGAAATATAGAGATCTGCCATCGCTGTGGGACAGCTTCGGCCGCGGCGATATATACTGCTGCCGCCACCAGCCAGACGAGGCCGAGCGGATGTGCGAGCACGATAAGCGGCGCGGGTGCAAATGCCAGCAGCCGCTCGAATCGGTTTCCCCTCCAGAAAAGCGCGAGGCTCAGAAACGAAAGGCCGAGTGCGAGGTAATAATTTAAAAAGCCCATCTCGAACGTCCAGCCGTAACTGACCATGGCGATCAACGGGATCATGAACCAGGACGCGCGCCGCGCGGCGGCAGCTGCAAGTGCAAAGGCGCCCCAGAAAAAAATCAGCACAGTGAGTGAGACGGCAATCTTTTCAGCGCCATGCATGGAGAGAATTTTGGCCAGGCCTCCCACCAGGTGATCGAAAAGTATGTTTGTCCAGATGGGGACAATCACCAAGCCGGAGATTTGGCCTCGCTCGATCAAATGCGCGAGCCAGATATTGTAAAGATGGCTTCCGAGGTCGCCGGCTTCGATTCGGCGATGCCAAAAGCACGGCACGAGGACGAGGAGAGAGATCGCCAGCAGCTTCGCCCAGTGCTCGCGGACGAACACGGCCGCATGCGCAAGAGCTGAATCACGCGGTTCGGTATCCAAGACGCGCAGTGCAGGGTCGCCCGTTGTGGAAGTGAATGTCAGAGCGGGTGGAAGCATTAAGAGCTCGCCATTGTCGAACCAATTCCTAGAAAATTACTGGGAGCAAAGATATCACGACACCGATGGGGGGAATCGCTGCAACTATTTACTGCTGAATGGAGAGTCCGAACGGAAAGGACGTCGACGAGTAATTGACGGCGAGATCAAGCATCTTCTTCGATTGGTTTAGGAGCGTAAGGATACTTTAGCGGTTTGTGTGCGTGCGTGGTGGCGTAGTCCGCAAGTTCCGTATCGCTCAAGCGGAAATGACTTTTCTCCGGATGGTTCTCGGAGGCGGCAAGCTCGCGATGCAGCTTGTGCGAGCAGATGTCCGGAGCATCCTGGTACCGGACGCGGCGAGTGTCGAAAGCTTCGTTGGGGATGGTGACAGTATATTCCCGGGGCTCGGTGGCGGGTTCGCGGACGGTGAAGGTATATTCCCGGACAAGATTCTTGGCTTCAAAACCGACAAATTGCACGATGATGCGGGGTTCAGTCATTCGATGCTTGCTTCGGTTTCAGACGCAACCGCCGGAAAACTTCGGTGAGGCGGCTCGACAGAAAAAAAGGGCGGGCCAGCAATTGCCGGCCCGCCCTGATGCGACTAGAGGCTGGTGACGTTCGCAGCCTGCAGGCCCTTGGGGCCCTTAGTGACTTCGAATTCAACCGCCTGGCCTTCGTTCAGCGACTTGTAGCCCTCCGCCTGAATTGCGGAGAAATGGACGAAAACGTCCTCGCCGGACTGGCGCTGGATGAACCCAAAACCCTTGCTGGCATTGAACCACTTCACTGTTCCTTGTTCTCTCACTGATGTACTTCCTTTGTTTTTTAAGCTATTTGTGCTTCTCGACCGCCTCCAGCCGTAAAGCAAAAGAGGCTGCAAGTGTGAACTTGCAGCCCCTTCAATCGAATCTAAAGGTGTTACAAGAGCAACAAACGCAATGTCAGAGTACCACTGTTCTGCTGCCCCGCCTAGTGAATTCTTTCCCGCGTTGAGGGGACAGGGTTTGCCACAGCTTCTTTTTGCGCCGATTCCGCCACTGGAAGAAGTGTGCCATTGTGAATGACGTATTCGCCGTCGCGCCAGCGGACGCGATTTCGCGCAAAGCTGGCGAACAGTATTACGATCGCTAGCGCGTCCCAGACAGGAATCAGCCAGAATTTCTTCAAAATCGAGGGTTGCCTCAATCCCCAAATCGCGATCACGCCGGTGGTCAAGAGACGTAGGAAGAGATAGGAGCCTAGATAAGCGGCGACCACCGCAGCCGTGGGATGTACGGCGACGGCGATGAGCGACCAGAGCAGCCCGAGCGTCAGAAGCAGTCCAATGTGTCCCCAGGGGCGCATGTTTTTTTGCACAATGGCCCAGCGCATGCGCTTCGCCAGAAATCCGCGCATGCTTTCGAAATCAGCCACGGCATGGACCGCGTACGGCAGCAATTCCACTTGGTAGCCCTTTTCTGCAATCAAGCGGCCGACGAGCATATCGTCTGCAGGTTTATTTTCGATCGCGTCGAACAGTCCTGCTTCGGCCAGCGTCTCCTTCCGCGTCACGATAGTCGAGCCGAGCGCGAATTTTACGCCATCGAGAGCACGTGCAACCGCGAGGCTGGCATAAAAATCAGAGACCTGCCCGATGGTCTGAAGGCTATTGGCAAAAGACTTCTCGTCGGTCTGCAGATATAGGCAAGTGACTGCGCCAACCCGTGGATCGCGCAGCGGAGCAACCACAGTGCGCAAGTAGCCCGGCTCCACGCGGATGTCGCTGTCGCTGAACGCCAGATAGGAATGCCGCGCCTCGTTTGCGAGGCGGGAAAGCTTGGAAACCTTGTCGTTCGTCGCATGGGGGTTCGAGCCGATGAGCAGCCGGATCGAACGGGCCGGAAAATCGTGCGCAAGTTTCTCGATCACCGGAACGTTGGGATCATCGGTGCTGCCAACACAGAACAGCAATTCATACTCGGGATAATCCTGGCGGCAAAGACTTGAGAAATTCTCATAGGCGCCATCATCCAGGCCACGCACAGGTTTCAGGATGCTGATGGGGGGCATGAAATCCGGATTGGGGTCGAGGCGCTGTGAAAAAAAGCGCACCGAACTGAAAATCGCGAGCACGTAATAGATGAGCGGGAATGAGGCAACGATCAGGATAAAGACGTCAAAAGTCTGCCAACCAGCCATCAAGAGTTCCGTCTTTCGCAATCCATTCGTCGATTTGCCGGTCGCATGGGGTCAACGCCCGCCTGTCGAGGACACTACCCGCAAGTGTCCGCCCGATTTCGGCGCGCCGGTGCTCCAACTGACGTGGGGCAAAATCGTTCCCATGCGAATGTGGTTGCGAGCCTCCGAGATTTTCTTGAGCATGCTGTCGATCAATTCGTCCGAGAGAAAGCGCGGTTTGAGGCCGAGACCCAGGAGATTGTCGTGGACTACGTTGTAATGATGCTCTTCCATTTCGACACGCGGGTTCGGAAGATGGTCCACTTTCACTGCAAAGCCCAGTTTCTGGGCTTGTTCACGGACCATCTCGGCAAGTTGCGCGATCGAAAAAATCTCAGTGAATTGATTGAACACGCGGAATTCGCCGGCCTTGGCCGGGTTCGTTAGCGCCAGCTCGACGCATCTCAGCGTATCGCGGATATTCAGGAAGCCGCGCTTTTGCGCGCCCTTGCCGTAGACAGTCAGCGGAATTCCCGCGATCGCCTGAACGCAGAAGCGGTTCAGCGCCGTGCCAAACACAGCATCGTAGTGAAAACTCGTCTCCAGCCGTGGATCGAGTTTCGATTCTTCCGTCTCGATGCCATATACAACGCCCTGGTTCAAGTCGGTTGAGGCGAGCTTCCACACGCGGCAGGCAAACATGATGTTGTGGCTGTCGTGAACTTTCGAGAGGTGGTAGAACGATCCTGGCTGCTTCGGGAAGGGGAGCCGGTCTTTTCTTCCTTTGTGCTCGATCTCGAGGTAGCCCTCTTCAATATCAATATCGGGCGTGCCGTATTCGCCGAGCGTTCCCAGCTTCACCAAGTGGCATTTCGGCGCCACGTGTTTCATGGCCCAGAGGACGTGCAGTGTGCCCACCACATTGTTGACCTGCGAAAATACAGCGTGCTCGTGGTCCATCATCGAGTATGGCGCGGAGGGCTGCTCGCCGTAGTGGATGATGGCGTCGGGCTCGAAAGATTGCAGTGTTTCGTGAACGAAGTCGTACTCACGGTGGTCGCCGGTGAAAACGGTGAATTTCTTGCCAGTGATTTCCTGCCACGCTCGAGCGCGTTCATCGAGCCTGCCGATGGGAATTAGCGGCTCGACACCGAGCTCCGCTTCCCACTGACGCTTGCCAAAATTGTCGAGGAGGGCGACGTCGTGGCCGCGCTGGGAAAGGTACATCCCTGTCGGCCACCCAAGATATCCGTCACCGCCCAAGATAAGAACCCGCATTCATTCCTCCTGTATGATTGTCGCAGCAAAGGCGTGAACTTTAAAAATACAATATCCAGGGGCAAACGGAAACACTTTTTGACCCGTAGGTGCGGCCAGGGCATGTCGCCGAGGTGCGCAACTTGGTGCGGCGGGGAAATTGGATTGCGCTGCAATCCAGCAGGCACGTGTCTAGCGCGCCCAGATGTCCACCCCTCGCCGAATTCGCAATTGTTACGCGGGATGACCGTTCGTGGTACACATTTGCATCCACCGATAGACAGCAGTGGCACCGGCTCGATGTAGCCGGGAGTAAGGAGGTTGGTAATGAAGCCAGCGGCGAGCGGCAGCCGGGGATTCGCAGCGTTTTTCGTTTTGTTCTTGTTTTTCTTCTTGTGTACACGGAAATCTGACTCCGCGGCAATGTCGTCAGATGCACCGTCGATTCCCCACCACCCCGGGCTGCAATCTTCTGCGCCCCCCCAGCAGCTGAGTGCCGAGAGCCAGGCTGTCCTGCGCGCCATCGTCCAGGCTGGATATCTTGCGGAAATGCGCTGGCCGAATTTCAGTGACTACCGAAAGCATGTGTTGAAATTCTATGAGTCTTACGGTTACTCACTCCCCTGGGTCAGAGCGATGCGGCCGACTCCGCAGGCGGAAGAAGTGATCGTGCTTCTCCTGAAGGCGGACCAGAAAGGACTCTCCGCGGAGGATTACGACGGCTCGCGGTGGAAGGCGCGGCTGGCAAAGCTCGGGCCGGCAGCGCAGCGTCCCACCGATGAGGATGCGCTGAAATTTGACGCGACACTAACGGTGTGCGTGATGCGCTATATCTCCGACCTCCACATCGGCAAGGTAAATCCGCGCCACTTCGATTTCGGAATTGATGTGGAGGCGAAAAAATATGACTTACCGGACTTTCTGAAAAACCATGTTGTGGACGGGTCGAATGCAACGGAAACACTAGCGCAAGTGGAACCGCCCTACCCGGGCTACCGACGCGAAATTCTGGCGCTCCAGAATTACATGGAGTTGGCGCGGAAGGACGATGGAGAGCAACTCCCACCCGTAAAGAAGACGGTTGCGCCGGGTGACTCCTACTCGGGCCTGCCACGGCTGACGCGTCTGCTTCGTCTGACGGGCGATCTTCCGGCTGATGCAAACGTGCCCGCCGATGCAACGGTGTATCAAGGTCCGCTGGTGGACGCGGTGAAGAATTATCAACGCCGCCATGGGCGTGATGCCGACGGCCGGATCGGCGGGCAGACGATTGGAGACCTAAACGTGCCATTGAGCCGGCGGGTACGACAGTTGCAACTGACGCTTGAGCGCTGGCGTTGGCTCCCGCTCGCATACAAGGCTGCGCCCATCGTGGTGAATATTCCCGAGTTTCGATTGCGCGCGTACGACGAACATCTAAGAGTCGCGCTGACGATGAATGTGGTGGTGGGCAAAGCCTATGGCCATAGCACTCCAATCTTCGTTGACCAAATGGAGTATGTAGTCTTCCGGCCATACTGGAATGTCCCTTATTCAATCGCGAAAGGGGAGTTGCTCCCGGGCATTGTTCGCGACCCGGATTATCTGACGAAGAAAGGGTTTGAGGTGGTGGATACCCGTCAATATGTGGTTGGGTCCGGGACTGTGACGGAAGACATGCTGGAGCAGCTTCGCGCCGGAAAACTCTTTATACGACAGAAGCCGGGACCAAAGAATTCACTCGGGCTTGTGAAATTCATCTTCCCAAACAACTACGACGTGTATATGCATGATACGCCCTCCACCGAACTATTTTCGAAGTCCCGGCGTGATTTCAGCCATGGCTGTGTGCGTCTGGAACGTCCGGCCGATATGGCCGCCTGGGTCCTCCGCGACAATTCCGGTTGGGACTTGGAGCGCATTCGCGCCACGATGAATGGAGACAAGACTCAGCAGGTGAACCTCGCGCATCCCATTCCCGTGCTGATTGTGTATGGCACGGCGGTGGTGTTGGAGGATGGATTAGTCCACTTCTACGATGATATTTATGGGCATGACGTCGAACTAGAAAAAGTACTGGAGAAAGGCTACCCCTACCCCGGTTAGTCGCTGGCGAGCACGCTGGCGGGACAATCGAAACACCACTGGCGGACGCGGCCTGTGTCCACGTGGATGAAATCGGAGTGAGGGTAGTAACCGACACCGCCACGATGCAGCGCAAGCGCTGCACGACGCAGCGCAAGCGTGTTGATTCCCGGAATACGCAGGTCAATCGCTTCAGCCTGAATGTGCAGACTGTTCTTGGCGACACCTCTGGATTGTGCCCGCAGGAATTCGTTGGTCCAGGGTGACCGATAGCCGCAGACAATGTCTATCTCAGCGCCGGGATGTCCCACGGCAATGGTCAGATCTTCCAGCGTGTCGTAGAGCCGCGGGTCGAAATGGCGGACATTGCCGGTGCGGAAATCGCGGAGGAAAAAGTCGAGCTTCGCAACCGCATCCGGAAGGTAGCTATCCCCGCGCCGGTAAACGATTTCAATCCGCTCGCCAGTGTGCGTGTGGAAGAGGCGAAGCCGATGCTCCTGAGGCGGTTGGGACGGCGCCCCGTTCGACTGCGCAAATGCCGATAAGGGCGCAACCAGGCAAAACAGTGAGTTCGCGATCCAGCACCGCCGAAGGATTTTCCCGATTTGTCCGGTCGCCCACATCAAAACTCTTTATCGCCCAGCAGTGACGCGCGCTGATTTTTGCGATGCTCCCGCCAGCGCACCCGTCTCTCTATTTTCCCAAAGTCATTCCTGCGTGTCTAGCAGGAGTCATCATCTGTTTGCAGCGTGGTCAACGGCGGGAGTATGATGGCCTCCCCAAGAGAGCTATCAGGTTCACTGCGCTCAAGCGGCTCTCCCCGGAGGATCGCCATGAAACGAAAACCTCTGCTAATCGCTGCCATCGTAATTGCCGTAATCCTGGTTGTGCTTCTCTTGCTGCCGTCCCTTATCGATGTGAATCGCTACAAGCCGGAGCTGCAATCGACTCTGGGAACTTCACTGGGCCGCCAAGTGGACGTCGGCAACATCAAACTGGCAATTTTTTCGGGTGGCGTGGAGCTGGACGCCTTGTCCATCTCGGACGACCCTGCTTTCAGCCGCCAGTTATTCCTGAAAGCCAAGCAACTCACCGTGGGCGTGAATCTGATTCCACTGATTTTTTCTAAGCGACTGGAGGTTCGTTCCTTTGGTGTAGTGGATCCAGAGGTTTCGCTGTGGCGAAATGCCGCGGGAGTTTGGAACTACTCGAGCCTCGGCGGCAGCGCTGCTAAGGCCAAGTCCAAAGGCGGAGATGCCTCAAACGGCAACCTTACCGTTGAAAAACTGACGATATCGAACGGCAAGATCACCGTCGGCACGGTCGGCTCGCATGCGAAACCGATTGTCTATCAAGACGTCAATCTGGAAGCCACCGACCTCTCCACCACTTCGCCTTTTCCATTTAAGTTCAGCGCAAAAGACCCGGCGAATGGCGCTGTGAAAGTGGAGGGGAAGGCGGGCCCGATTGATCAGGCGGACACTTCGCTGACACCGCTGAATGCGAAAATCACAGTGGAGCATCTGGATTTGGGTGCGTCCGGCGGACTGCTCGGCGCAGCATCGGGGCTCGGTGGTCTGCTCGATTTTGACGGCACGCTAATTTCTGATGGCCACCAATTCAGTTCGAAGGGGACGGTGAAAACGAACAAACTGAAGCTTGCCGCCAATGGCGCTCCTTCGAGCGTCCCCGTGAATGTTGATTACGACACCAGCTACGATCTGAAGAAGCAGTCCGGAACCCTGAGCCAGGGCGACATCCACATTGGAAAGGCGCTCGCGCGGCTTACCGGGACGTACAACGTTGCCGGCGAGGAGGCTTCGCTGCAGTTGAAAATGAAAGGGCAAGCGATGCCGGCGTCTGATCTGGAAGGCGTATTGCCCGCTGTGGGGGTGACGCTGCCTTCCGGCGCGAAGCTGCAGGGTGGGACGCTCGAGGCTGATCTGTCCATCACTGGACCTGCGAACCGCCTGGTAATTGTAGGGCCCATCAATCTTTCGAACTCAAAATTGGCGGGCTACAATATGAAATCAAAACTGGGGGCGCTCGGATCCTTCGCGGGGTTGGGCGGAGGTGGCGGCGGATCGGATACCGAAATTCAAACGCTCAGCACGAACCTGCGCCAAGATCCAGAAGGAACACACGCACAGAATCTGAATATCGTTATCCCCTCGATCGGAACCATAACTGGTGACGGAAACGTCAGCGCCAGCGGGCAGTTGGATTGCAAAATGGTTGCAAAACTCTCCGGTGGCGCGATGGGTGCAGTCAGCCAGGTTTCGAAATTGTCGCCGCTGGGAGGCGGCTCGCAAGGCGGCGGCATTCCATTCAAGATTACCGGCACAACTTCGAACCCGATTTTTCTGCCTGATGTTGCCGGCATGGCCAAGAGCCAATTGGGAGGCATCACGTCAGGTGCCACCGGCATCACTGGCAAACCGGCCGGGGCTCTCGGCGGACTGTTCGGGAAGAAGAAGAATCAGTAACCGCGGAATGGCAAAAGGAAGCGGACTGCCGGCTGCGATTTTCTCTGGGTGAAGTAAATCCGCGGAGATCAAGCGCCGGCGTGGACGGGAGGGAATCTCCTCTCGAGCCACGCGCGCGCTTCCTCGGGATGAAATTGGAAGGGGCCCAGGCCGCCGCGATAGACGATTTTTCCCGACTCGTCCAGGATATAAACCCGCTCTGGCCAGCCCGCATAGACTGCGTCGGCGGTATTGGCCATCGAATCCACGCCCAGCGGAATCGGGAAATGGAATCTCTGAATGAAGTCGCTGGCGATAGCCACGCGCTGCGCGAGAGATTTCGGCTGCGGATAGCAGACACCCTCATCCACATTTGATTTCATCTGCCACTCGTCCAGCGGGTGCGCCTCGCGGATGTACACGGCCAGAAAATCAGCGCGGTCCTTGTAATCCTCGTAGAGTTTAGCAAGGTAGCCCACCTCGCGGCGAAACGGTGGTCATGTGTAGCTCCCGAAAATCAGGACCAGCGGGCGCTGGCCGATGCGATCGCGAATTGCAAATCTCGACTCGCCATCGAGCGCGACCAGTTCGACATCCGGCGCCGTGTTGCCGACGCGCAAATCGCCGCGATGCCAGTGCGGCAGCGCGTACCGCAGAAATCCATATACGTCGCGAGGCCCGCCCATGAAATAACTGAGCGCCCCGTAGCCTCCCGCCAGGATCAAAACCGCCGCGATCGCCGTCCATTTCAACCAGGGCACGTTCACCCTTCCTTCCGGAATGCCAAACGATAGCGTGCGCCAAGGAGCGAGTCAATCGCGCGCGGTGACGGGAGAGCGGCGCGGAGCACGTCGATGTCTAACTTGACCGATTAACAGTCAGACCGTTCATTACTCTTCTTGTGACAACGGGGTAAACTTGTGCTAGAAAAGGAGCACTTCAAGGCATCAATCGCGCTTGGATGCTTGGTCCAGAAGTGTCTGCGCGAATTGGTGAGGCTCATTGATCCGACGTGGAGATCGTTGCAGTAGACGCCGAAGGTGTGTTGTCGTGTTTCCCCTTGCGCGCAAATGGGGTGAAAGCAGCCTAATCAGTACGCGTTGGTGTGAAGGAGAACTCCGATGGACCCAGCCAATCACAATTCGAGCGGAATGAATCCCATATTGAAAGCGATTATCAATTGGGTCCGCAGCCATCGATTGCTCGGCATTTTCCTTTGTGTTCTCGTTCTTGGCGCCACTCTCGTCCCTATTGTCGCCCGTCAGGTCTTGTCACAGGAAATTTTTGAAAAGCGTGAACACGAAGCGGTCGACTTAGCACGGAGGCGCGCGGAGTGGTTCTTGCGGCCTCGCGCGACGGTGAACGGCCAGGTTCCATATAAATTGCGCTTGCAGGCGCTCGAGCAACACGACCGTATGATTCGTGAACGAGGGACCTTTGTTGAACAATTTGCAGCGAGGTCTGGCTCGATATCTGTTTCGCAAACCCAGTGGACGTCTGTTGGGCCACAACCAACTGCCAGCGCCTTTTTCGGTCAAACTTCCGGTCGGGTCGCCGCGGTCGCTGTGGACAACTGCGATGCCACGGGGAATACCGTGTACATTGGCGGTGCCGAAGGGGGCGTGTGGAAGTCGACAGACGCCGGTCAGCATTGGATGCCCCTAACTGACCAACAGCCTTCGCTGGCGACGGGCGCCATCGCGCTTGATCCCACCTGCACCAGCGGTCATACGGCGGCGATATATGTCGGCACGGGCGAGGGAAACTTTGCCGTGGATAACGTTTACGGCGCCGGCGTCCTGAAATCCACGAACGCCGGAGCCAACTGGACGCAGGACTTGACATTTACGGGGTCGGGCAACACCGGGTTTCTCGCGGGCGGTCCTTTCATTACCTCGGTGGCTATCGATCCGAACCAGACCTCAACCATTCTGGCGGGGGTTCAGACCACCGACATTTTCGGAGTCACCTCGTCGTTTGCATCGGGAACCTACATTTCGACGGATTCTGGAACGCACTGGCTCGGCGTAGGCCCCGCGGGCTCTCCCGCGACGTCCGTAGTTTTCGACCCCAATGCGACCGGCATCGCATATTCAGCCCTGGGGAACCCGTTTGGAGATCCAGTTCGAAATGGCATCTACAAGTCCACCGACCACGGGCAAACGTGGGCGCTTCTGACGGGGCCTGCGCCCCAGGGTTCCCTTGGTAGGATTACGCTCGCGGTCACCCCACATGGTAACCCAGCAACGACGGCCCTTTATGCCTCGGTGGCTGCCGCCAACAACGGCTCAAATGATCTCTTGGGGGTCTTCCGCAGCACCGATGGCGGCAACTCATGGACGCGTCTCAGCACGCCCAACTTTTGCACGCCACAATGCTGGTACGACATGAGCTTCGGGATCCCGCCGGGCAGCAATGGTAGCGTGCTTTTCGCCGGAGGCGCGGCCTTTGCGACCGGTTCGCAATCACAGATTGAGGCGCCGACTCTGATCCGCTCCATCGACGGCGGCAGCACATGGGGAGACATTTCGCTCGATGGAGGCGGGACCCAACTCCACGTGGATCATCACGCTATCGCGTTTACTTCCGCCGGCGATAAAGTCTACGTAGGTAATGACGGGGGCGTTTGGAGTTCGACCGATGCCTTGAATCCGGCAGTGGTTGCCGGAAGCCAACATTGGGCTGATCTGAACGCGACCCTCAACCTCACTCAATTCTACCCCGGCAACTCGATCCATCCGGCCTCGGACCAGGTCATCTTCGGTGGCACGCAGGACAACGGCACCGAGCAGTTCAACGGATCTTTGACCTGGAGTGACACGGAAGCTTGCGGGGACGGCGGGTACACGGCCATCGACCAACAAACGCCCAGCACCATCTACGCTTCCTGCCAATATTCCGGACCAGGCACTCTGAACAGGAATATTGTGAACGGCGTGCCGGGTACGAACGGCGTCAACTGGGTTCCGATCGATGTTGGGAACGGGATCAATTTTGGCGATAATGCGGATTTCATTCCACCGTTCGTGATTGACGCGAAGAGCAGCCGCAACTTGTATTTCGGCACATTTCGCATGTATCAAACCACGAATTCCGGATTAACTTGGCAGATTATTTCTGGCGATCTGACCGAGGAGGGCTCCTCAGGCTTCGATTTCGTTACCGCCATTACCGTTGCTCCCAGCGATTCCAACACAGTCTATGCGGGGACCTCTAATGGGCGACTTTCGAAAACCTCGAACGCTTTGCAGAACCCCACGTTTGCGGACATCACCAGTGGAAATCAATCGAATAGGCGGGAGGTGACTTCGATCGCCGTTGACTCCCTCAATCCAGCAACCGCCTTTGCCGCATACTCAGGCTTCGATTGCGGGGGGATTTGTGATGTGAGGGGCCACATCTTTTTGACCATCAATTCAGGCGCCTTGTGGATATCCGTGGACGGGAATCTCCCGGACATTCCGGTGAACGACGTCGTGATCGATCCGACGGACCAGACGGACAACACGGTCTATCTCGCGACTGACGCGGGTGTCTTCGCCTCTTCGAACGCCACGGCCGGAAATGGAACATTGTGGACCCCGGTCGCAACAGGTCTCCCCAAAGTGGTCGTCTTGTCTCTGAAACTCCGCAATGCCTCGCGGACCTTGGCCGCCGGAACACATGGCCGAGGCGTTTGGAACTTGCTCCTTCCCAGTCTCCCTGCTTTCAATCTTTCGTCAGTGAATCCACTCTCGGCCGCCGGCGCATCGACGGGGTTCACGCTGACGGCGACGGGCGCGGGCTTCACAGCGCAATCCACAATCAACTTCAATGGGAATGTGCTCGCGACGATTCCTTCAGGCCCCACGAGCTTGAGCACGAGCGTTCCAGCTGCGGACGTTGTTTGCAACGGGGGTGTGCCTGTATTCATCTCCGATCCGGTAAAGGGGAAAACAGACACTTTGACGTTTAGTTTCTTCGGTGGACCATGTGATTTTTCATTTGGCGCGCCAACCCCGAGCAGTAATGCGGTGACAGCCGGCATCCCGGCGACGTACACTCTGCCAATCAGCGCCGTTGGAGTGACCAACGGAAGTGCGACCGCGCTCTCATGCAACTCGAGTCCGTCAGAGCCCACCATAACCTGCAACTTCAGCCAGAATCCATTTGCACCTGGCACAGATGGGTCGAGCGTGTTCGTGACGGTTAACACGGTGAGGCATGCCACATTTTCGCCTGCGTCCGCATATCGTCTTGTACCTCCCGCAGGTCGAGCCGTTGCGCTAGCCCTTGGCGCGATCCTCGCAACTGTGCTCCTCACATTCGTTGTGAGATTTTCCGGCCGACGCGCACTGTTAGTTGGTTTCACCTGTGCGACGGTGGTCGTAGTCCTGGGTGCGATGGCCGCGTGTGGCGGCGGGGGCGGGGGCGGCGGGGGCGGAGGTGGTGGTGGCGGGACTCCCTCGGGTACTTACACGATTACGGTTAACGGTCAATCCGGGGGCTTCATCCATTCCTCGCAAGGTGTGCAACTCGTGGTGCATTAGGCGGTGGTTCACGGGGACCGAATTGGGTAGCGCGCCCCCCTGATCTCGCGAACAAAGGGACGATGACTCACCGCCTTTGCCTGCTGCGTTCTTACCAGTTTTCTACTAGGTTGAATGCGTTTACTGTGCCGAGCCCGGTTGCTTGGTCATAACCAACGCCAGCATTGAAGCCAGGAAGCACGCCGATGGTAGTAGTGGTGCCAGTGCTAGGTCCGCTGCCGCCGCCACAGGCAGCGCATGTGAGAAGGAACGCGAAAGCCAGGGCCGCGAAAACCGCATTCCGATTGCGCCGTTGAGCGCGCTGTCCCAAGAGCATGAACGTCAGGCAAAGGAAGCAGCCAAGAGCGACCATCCCTGCCGCGCGCCTAAAGCCATTGACGGCGGGAGGCTTGATCACCTGTGCAGTGATCGATTGGCCGCAACCGGGAACTGGGTTAGGTGACATGATACAGGGCTGCGAGTTGGTTCCGATGGTCACGTCGTTAAAGATGCAATTGGGGCCCGGGCCGCTCGAATTGCAACCGGCAGCCGGGAGCAGTGCGGCTAGCGTGTAGAGATTGGAATTGATCAAGCCCAGTCCTGCGTTGGGACTGTTCTTTTGCAACACGAGCGCCATGATGCCGGCAAAAGCCTGGGTGGAGACTGAAGTTCCGCCAACCGCCGAAAAGTGTTGGAAGGGCGAATTCAGATCACACGCGGCATTGCTTCGATCCGGGTCGGCATCCTGTTGGCAAATCGCATAAAAACTTCCGACCAATCCAGCCCCGGCAAAAAGCGAGACGTCGGGTACATCGCGCTTCGCGTCTGCAGGTACGCCAGTGCCCATCTGCCAAGTGGGTTTGGAATATACAGTACTCGCCCCTCCGCCACCCCCCACCGGGACAATAAATGAAGGGGAGACCGTCGCATCGTTGCAGGCGGTGAGTATATTTGGGTCGAATCCCGCACTGACAAAAACCGTGTTCGTGCACGAGTCGTTCCACACGTTTTCCTGGATGTAGCCTTTGACAGTGAGCTGGGTCTGACCCGTGGCGCTGGTGGTCGGTGTGGTGTTCCAAAATGCGCTCGTATTATTGAACTGGTTAAAGTCCGTGCCACCGACGGCCGTGTTGAATGGCGTGGACGCTATTCCGCTGATTGCCACGGGCGTCGTGGCTGGTTGTGGCGTTATCAAGTTAGGATCGGGATTTTCGCAGCCGGCTGAGCCTGCGTCACCCGTGGACACCAGAACGGTGATGCCTTCCGCCGCTGCTTGCTGCCACTCCCCGACCGAATCCTTCACTACAGGGCTCCCGCCAAAAAAAGCATTCCCTGCAGTGCCTAGGTTGGCCTCGCAATCACCAAAGCTTTCACTCAGGATCGGCGCAATATGGTTGTCTATGATGAATTCGGCGGCAAGATCGACACCGTTACTCGTATTGGTGTTCGCGGCTATGACTAGGTCAATGGTCGCGCCTTTAGCCACAGCGCCGGTCCACTGAGTATCAATGTCCGCTTCAATCTCATCCCCGGTGAGCTTGGGATCTGTCCCAGCCAGAATGACATGGGGATTGTTCACCGGAAGACCAAACAGGCTGCGAAAGTTTGTAGCGTCCGCCATGTTGATGTTGCTGTCGTTTGCAATGGCGATCGTTTGCCCCGTTCCATCGATCGCTGTGGGCTTGATGTTCCATAGATCTTGAACATGGTAGATCGCAGCGAAATCGGCAGGGCCGACGACAAAGCAATTGTTGTTCGTCCCCACTCCGCACGGCGACCCGTTGGGAAATGTAAATTCAGGATGCACCGGCCGCACTTCGCCCGTCGTTTTCGAACGTGAGAACTGGCCGAGGCGGTGCATCATCGCTTTTCTATGGAAGCTGTGCAGCGAGACCGGCCCGACGACAGCTGGCATGAGGGCTGCGGGAATTTGGGGATCGGACGCGTTGGCCCAGTGCTCTTCGCCATTGACGAGGTATTTATGGATTTCAGTGTGGAAGGCCTCCTGTACTTTGGAGGCGGAGCCGGAGAATTCGATCAGGGTGCGCCCGCGGGTGACCTTCTCAACGCTGAAGCCGTGCGATTCGAGCCAAGAGCTTATGGTCTGGATGTCGCCCTCGCTCGCGCCGAACTGCTGGCCGAATTCGTCAGGAGTGAGCCACTTATGATAATTCGGCGAAGATCGGTCCTGCTGCTGCACGAGCAATCTCTCGAGCGCAACCACCTGTGCGGGACTGCTCTTGAGCACGAGCAACATGCGCTCCATCGGGAGATCCGGCGGCGCAGCGCCCATATCGAATTGTGGACGCGCCATGGGATGCGTGTTGCCCTGGAGTCGAGCAAGTTTGGTCTCATCCACCGCCTGCGAGATGCGCGAGACGGCGCCACTGGTCTGTGCTGAAGTCCAGTTGGAAGAAATCAGGGCAATTGCGGCGAGGAGCAAAACGCAACAAGCAACGGCGCGATTTCGGTTCATAGATCCTCTTTAATACTCGCGTTCAGCTTTAGAGATGCGAGTTAGTTTGTAGGGCAGCAATATTACATTCCAGGCGGCGGAGGACACTCAAATCATGTGGAGGATGTTAACTGTCAGGAACTAGGCATCCCCGCCCCTGCATGCCGATGTAGCCCCTCAGATTTTTGGTTAACGCTGCGACTAGGATGCGACGGCTTTCCGGATGGCTGCCTGCTTCGTCGCCGAAAAGATAAGTTGTGGTAGAGTAGGCGCCGTCCGCAAGGCAGTGGGCGGCCCGAGGTCCCCCCTGCCAACTCGTGCCAAGAGGAGGCGTAACGCGATGACTTGCCCGCAATGCAATCATGCAGTGCCCGCGAAATCGTTATGGACTCCCGCGGGATTCTCCTCTGTTGTTTGTCCGTATTGCCACGCCAGCCTTTGCCCCACGGCCTTGCGCGCCATCGTTCTCTTCGTGATTTCGTTTGGAATGGGAGACGCGGTCTTGGTCCTGTTGAGGCGCAACGGAGCAGAACTTTGGCTGGGGTTCGCGGGATTCTTCGTCGTTTTCGTTGCGGTCTATGCGGTTCTCGCGCCGCTGGTTTTGCGCTTGCGGCTCAAGGGGACAGGCGGAGCGCGCCATCTTACCAGCCACAAGGCCTGAGCTTCTTTCAGTGCGGATCATCGATCTGCAAAATCTCACGTGATTGTGTGGATTGATTTCTATAGCATTTGGCGCAGCACATATTGCAAAATTCCGCCGTTTTGGTAATAGGCGACTTCGAAGGGCGTATCAACACGCGCGATGGCCGTGAAGTGTTTCTCCTCGCCCGCGGTGTCGCGCGCGCGGACTTTCATTCTCTTGCGCGGCTCAAAATTATGCGCAAGACCCTCCACCTCGAAAATCTCAAGGCCCGAAAGTCGGAGCGTCCTTAGATTCTCGCCGGGGAGGAACTCGAGTGGTAATACACCCATGCCCACAAGATTCGAGCGATGGATGCGCTCAAAGCTTTCCGCCAGCACGGCGTGGACTCCCAGCAGGATAGTTCCTTTGGCCGCCCAGTCGCGGGAAGACCCCGAGCCGTATTCTTTTCCGGCGATGACGATGAGAGGCACCCGTTGCTCGCGATATTTCATGGCCGCGTCGTAAATGGACATTTTCTCGCCGCTCGGTTGGTGGATGGTCCAGCCGCCTTCGGTGCCGGGAGCGAGCAAATTCCGTAGGCGAATGTTTGCGAATGTTCCGCGCATCATCACTTCGTGATTTCCACGGCGCGCGCCGTAGGAATTGAAATCCTTCGGCTGGACCCCGTGCGCCATCAAATATTTTCCGGCGGGACTGTCTGTCGGAATCGTGCCGGCTGGAGAAATATGATCGGTGGTGACGCTATCACCCAGCACTGCGAGCGCGCTCATGCCGCGCAGATCCGTGAGAGGACCGGGCTTCAGCGGCATGCCATCGAAATAAGGCGGGTTCTTGATGTAGGTGGACTTGGCGTCCCAGGCGTATAGGTCGCCTTCGGGAATCGGAAGCGCGCGCCAGCGCTCATCACCTGTGTAAACGTCGGCGTATTCCTTGCGGAACATTTCACTCGAAACAGAATCGCGCATCAATGTTTCCACTTCCTGCGGCGAGGGCCAGATATCGCGTAGATAAACAGCCTTGCCGGCTTTGTCGCTCCCCAGCGATTCGTTGACCATGTCGAAATCCATGCGGCCGGCCAGTGCGTAGGCGACGACGAGCGGCGGTGAGGCGAGATAATTCGCGCGGCAGAGCGGATTGATCCGGCCTTCGAAATTGCGATTGCCGCTCAGCACGGACACAGCGACGAGATTATGGTCCTTGATGGCTTTGCCGATGGCGTCGGGAAGCGGGCCGCTGTTGCCGATGCAAGTTGTGCACCCGTAGCCCACCAGATGGAAGCGCAGTGTTTCAAGGTAAGGCCACAGGCCAGCTTTGGCGATGTAGTCGGTGACCACTTTTGAACCCGGCGCGAAACTGGTCTTCACCCAGGGCTTCGAATTCAGGCCGCGCTCGACTGCTTTTTTCGCCAGCAAGCCTGCGCCGAGCATAAGTGAGGGATTCGATGTGTTCGTGCAGCTGGTGATCGCGGCGATCACCACGGAGCCATCGCTCAATTCAAATTTGTCCCCGTTGTTCTGTACGGAAACATGCTTCGGGGCCGCGCCCAGCGACTTTTCAAATGAAGCTTTCGCTTGAGTGAGCGGGACGCTGTCTTGCGGGCGCTTTGGCCCGGCCATCGTAGGAACCACTTTCGCTAGATCGAGCTCCACTTTGTCGGAGAAGATTGGATCGGGTGTCTGATCGGTCCGGAAGATGCCTTGCTCTTTTGTATAGGCCTCGACGAGGCGGACGCGATCCTCACTTCGAGCAGTGAAACGAAGATAAGCGAGCGACTCCGCGTCCACGGGGAAAAAGCCCATGGTTGCGCCATATTCGGGAGCCATGTTGGCGATGGTGGCGCGGTCGGGAAGTGTGAGGCTCGAGAGGCCCGTGCCGTAGAACTCGACAAATTTTCCGACAACACCCTTTTTGCGAAGAATTTCTGTAACGGTGAGTACGAGATCTGTTGCTGTGGCGCCTTCCGGCAACCGGCCGTGCAGCTTGAACCCCACCACTGCGGGGATCAACATCGAAAGGGGTTGACCGAGCATGGCAGCTTCCGCTTCGATGCCACCAACGCCCCAGCCGAAAACACCGAGGCCATTCACCATGGTGGTGTGCGAATCGGTGCCCACCAACGTGTCTGGGAACGCGACCCATGAGCTGCCTTGCTTTTCGCTGAAGACGACGCGCGCGAGATATTCCAGATTCACCTGGTGGCAGATTCCAGTGTCGGGCGGAACAACTTTGAAATTCTGAAACCCTTTCTGGCCCCAGCGAAGAAAGGCGTAGCGCTCGATATTGCGTTGCATCTCAAGATCGGCGTTGAAGGCGAAGGCATTCGCGGCACCGAATTTGTCCACTTGGACGGAATGATCGATCACCAATTCCGCGGGGAGGAGGGGATTGATTTTTTTCGGATCGCCGCCGAGGTGGCGCATGGCCTCGCGCATGGCTGCGAGATCAACAACGGCGGGGACGCCCGTAAAATCCTGGAGCAGAACGCGCGCGGGCATGAAGGAAATCTCTTTTTCAGTGGCACCGGCGGGGCTGGTGGGATCCCATCCGGCGAGCGCGCGGATATCGCCTGCGAAGACAAAACGATCGTCTTCATGGCGCAACAGATTCTCGAGCAGAACTTTGAGTGAAAAGGGAAGGCGCGAAACATTGCCGATGTCGGCGTGCTCGAGCGCGTCCAGGCGGTAGATATCGAAGGTATCGGCGCCGGCGCGCAGGGCGGACCGTGCGCCGAAGGAATTTTTGGATGGGGGACTCATTCGGGGATGAACTCTCCTCTCTACTGCGCTTTATATTCTAGCGCATTCCGTGAGGGGCGCTGCAGGGAAGAGTTTGCGGCGTCGAGGCGTGGGAAAGGTCAAGCAGCAATCCACTGAAAGGTTGGCTCTTGGAAGTCTCACGGAAAGCGCGGATGGGCGGAAGCTAGCCTATGCAGCAAGAAATCTCTATTGTATTTAATAATAGAATATATTATTAACGTATGTATAAACACAAGAGAAATTAACGAGAAGGAATTCAGCTGTGAGCAGGCTCGGTGAAGAAACTGCCATGCTCGAACCCGGCCAGGCGGACGCCATGCAGGGCCTTTTTCACGTCGGATTATCTGACACGAGCGTCGGCGGACAGATAGAAACGATTCTCAGCGCTGCCGCGAAGGCCTGAGGAGACTTGGTCTGGCAGCTCTCGGATCAAAATTCTGTGGAGGCCGAAGTACACTCTTCCGTCACGCAATATGGCGACGCGCATGGCGTCTTCACGGCGCGCAGCCGGCAGCCGGGAAAACTGTTCTCTCTTGGGCAAGTCAGGGGACACCCCAACGCGCCCGGAAGGGATGTACGTCACGAGCGAGATGAAGAATATGAGAAAGGTGACGAGGGGGGCGGAGATCTCGATCTGGCAGATTTATTTCAAGCGACGCTTGCGGATTCTTTCGTTGTCGCAAGCGCCGGGCGACCAGACCTCAGATGTATCGTCGCCGCGGACGGCGTCGATACTTCCAGACAACCCGGAGAATTATAGAGGATCGTGCCGATGTAACTTGAAAGCCATTCACTCAATTGGACGCCGGGTGGGCGCGCGCAGACGAGAAATTTGTGCAGGTGCAAGGAATGAATCAAGGCAGCGATTGGTGCGCGGGAGTCGTGTTCAGGCCCCAAGCGATTCGATGGGCCACGCAGGGCCCGCCGCTCTTTTCAGATGTTCTGTGAGCGAGTGGCTGATGCTGAGTGGGATGGATTCCTCGCGACCAAGGACGAGCCTTCGCCGCTTCAGGAGGAAACCGAATTCTCCCTGAATGACCTTGATTTCAGACCAGGGGATAAGCAGCGGGGGGTGCCCGGCGCGAAACAACGCAAAGATGGACATATACAGACCGGAAGAGTTTGCGCCAAAGGTCAAAATATTTCCATAGTGGCTGTAGAATCGCATGTACGCGCTGGTGAAGCGGAATTTTTCACCCTCGAACTCGTTTTCAGTACGAAATTTGCGCGCCAAATTGAGCCAGCCGCTGAAGGCGCCAATCAGAAATGTGATGAGGCACCAGAACACAGGAAAGCACAGGACGAATATCGACGGGTAGCCCTGAAGCCAATTCGGGTGCGCTATGGACAGCTTGCTCAACTCCAACTCCTGCGAGCAGCGTCTCGGATGGCGGGGATTATAGCTGAGGATTTCGGGTTTCTGCGGCAGCGTGCCATAATTTCTCTGCGGATTCCCGACTGTGGGCGTCGTGACGCTTTCACCATGCGTTCCATGAACATTGTATTGATTTCGACTTACGAACTGGGACGGCAGCCCTTTGGACTGGCGTCGCCGGCGGCGTGGCTGCGCGAGCAGGGCCTGCGCGTGACTTGTCTTGATCTTTCGCGCGAGTCGCTGCGGGAAAGCGTGGTGCGCGCGGCGGATCTGATTGCATTTTATGTGCCGATGCATACGGCGACAAGGCTGGCGGTGGCGCTGCTGCCGGTGGTCCGAGAACTGAATCCGCGGGCGCATTTGTGCCTGTACGGGCTGTACGCGCCGGTGAATGAGAAGTACTTGCGACGACTGGGAGTGGGGACGATTCTGGGGGGGGAATTTGAAGAAGGGCTGGCATCGCTTGCGACGCGATTGAGCGCAAATCGTGCAGCGGGTGCCCAGGCAGAACCGGTGGTATCGCTCGCGCGGCAGAAATTTCGCGTGCCAGACAGACGGGAATTGGTTCCGCTTGAAAAATATGCTCGCCTCGTGATGCCGAGTGGTGAAGCGCTCGCGGTTGGCTACACGGAAGCGAGCCGCGGGTGCAAACATCTCTGCCGGCACTGTCCCATCGTACCGGTGTATCAAGGGAACTTTCGGATTGTGGATCGCGAGATTGTGCTGGCGGATGTTCGCCAGCAGGTGGCCGCGGGCGCGCAGCACATCAGTTTCGGAGACCCGGACTTCTTCAACGGTGTTGGTCATGCGATACTCCTGGTCGAAGCGCTGCATCGCGAATTTCCTGCGCTGACCTACGACGTGGTTATTAAGGTGGAGCATTTGCTGAAGCATCAGGATTGTCTTGGCAAGCTGCGCGAGACGGGATGCTTGTTCGTGACCAGCGCGGTGGAATCAGTGGATGACGCGGTGCTCGACAAACTGGACAAGCACCATACGCGCGCTGATTTTTTGCGCGCTGCTGAACTTTTCCGCGAGGCAAGGTTGGTGTTGCAGCCTACATTTGTGCCGTTCACGCCGTGGACAACGGCGGCGAGTTACTGCGAGCTGCTCGACGTGATTCGCGATCACAGACTTATTGAAAATGTGGCGCCTATCCAACTCGCGATTCGATTGCTGATTCCCGCAGGTTCGCGATTGCTCAAGCTCGATGACGTTCGCGAGACCGTCGGGCCGTTTGACGAGGCGGCGCTGGTCTATCCCTGGAATAATCCTGATGCTCGTGTGGACCGCTTGTGCGAAGAACTTCAGCAGATCGTCCATGCCGGCGAAAACAGGAAGCGATCGCGAGCGCAGATTTTCCAACAAATCGAAGAGGCGGCACTTGTAGGGACTCGCATAAGTGATGGCGTGAGGAAGACCGCGCTGCCGATTCTTCCAGCTCAAGCGGCAATCCCCTACTTAAATGAGCCCTGGTATTGTTGAGCGGAGCCGACCGGGGACCAGTTGGCCCCCATCGCTGAAGCACGAAAGAAGTTGAGTCAAGCCGATGCGTTTGTTTGAACCTGTTGGACCTGGAAATGAAAACACAAAATCCTCGATGAAGAAGAGTTTGCTGATACTGGCTAGCAAGCTGGGATATCAGACGCACGGATTTGCGCAGGCGGCCAAAAAATTGGGAGTTGAGGTGCGGTTCGGCACAGATCGTTGCCACCAACTGGAGAATCCGTGGGGCGATGACGCTCTGGCGCTTCATTTTGAGCGACCCCGGGAGGCGTCAGAGGAAATTGCGCGGGTGTTGCGAGACAGTCCTCCTGATGGAATATTGGCGCTTGGCGACCGGGCAACACCCGCGGCAGCCTATGCGGCACAGGCTCTCGGCATTTCTGGCAATTCGCCGGAAGCGGTCGAGGGGTGCCGAAACAAGTTGCTTCAAAGGCAACTTCTGTCCGTGGCAGGGGTCGCGGTGCCGGAGTTTTTTTCCTTCACCACATCGCACGAGACGTCGGACATGCTGGCGCGTGTGAAATTTCCGTGCGTGGTGAAGCCGCTCACACTGGCGGCGAGCCAAGGCGTAATGCGCGCGAACAATCCCCGGGAATTTGAGCAAGGCGTCGAACGGATTCGCGCGCTGCTGGCCTCGCCGGAAATTCAGATTCTCCACGATCCGGCGCTCGACCGCTTGCTGGTGGAAGCATACATTCCGGGGAGGGAAGTGGCCATCGAAGGATTGCTCGATGGCGGTCGATTGCGAGTGCTGGCGATTTTCGACAAGCCCGAACCACTCGAGGGGCCCTATTTTGAGGAAACGATCTACGTGACGGGTTCACGGTTGCCGCAGGGGGTTCAGAGTGCGCTGATTGATTGCGCTCAGCGGACAGTGCGCGCACTGGGGCTTACCACCGGGCCACTGCACGCGGAATTCCGCGTGAATGAGGATGGACCGTGGGCGCTCGAAGCCGCGCCGCGGCCGATTGGCGGACTTTGCTCGCGAGCGCTGCGATTCGGAGCGGCGCGAATCTCCTTCGAGGAATTGCTAGTGAGGCATACGCTGGGTCTTGGAGGAAGCGATCTCGAACGGGAAGAAACCGCTTCGGGTGTGATGATGATTCCGGTGCCGCGCAGCGGAATTTTTGAGGGCGTTGAAGGAATTGAGAGGGCCGAAAGAATCGCTAGCGTGGAGGAGATTAGAATTACGGCGCGGATTCGAGATTACGTTGCGGCTTGGCCGGAGGGATCGAGCTACCTGGGATTTATTTTCGCGCGCGCGAAGTTGCCGGAGGAAGTGGAGGCTGCGCTGCGGGCGGCTCACGCGGAATTGCAATTCAAGTTCGCGCCGCTGCTGCCGGTCGAGCATCCCGTTACGGGCCGCATGGAGGTCTGAGCAGGACGATTGCCAAGCCTCAGGGGTTAAGGCCCACCATTTTCACGCTTAATTCGGCACGACTGAAGCCGTCCCCTGACAAAAACCGCAATTAAGAGAAATGGAATTCAGGACCGCGACGGGGAGCTCACGCGCAGTCGATCAACCTTTAGCGCGCGGAGGAACATAGCCTTCGGGTAGCTTGGCGCCTTCGCCGAAAAAGAAAGCTTCCATTTGCTCTTCCATGATTTTTTGGGAGCTCGGATCAAGCGGGTTGAGGCGAAACTCGTTCATAATCATTTTTGAATGCTCGAGCCACAATTTCCAAGCGTCTTTCGAAACATTTTCGTAGACACGCTTGCCAATCTCGCCCTTCCAGGGTATGCGGTCGAGCCCGGGCATTTCGCGGCCGAACTTGACGCATTTTATCATGCGCTCTTTTTGCCCTCCCGGCGCTGTAGAAGCGGGGGGCGCAGGCGCATCGGAACATTTTTCGTCGGCCATTCATGCCTCCGGGATGAAATCCAATGTCAATTCAAGATACGCCAAGAGCTGACGGATTGCCAGTGGCGGCGGAGTTGAGCCAACGCGGACCCGAGTGGCATCGGATAAGAATATGATAGGCTCTTGTGGCCGCGCGGGGCAGTTAAACGACAGAGAACTCCGCGAAACGCCCGCAGGCTTGAGTTTTCCGGGAGGCATTCGATGAACACCCGCGAAGCCGAAGTCGCAGAAGCCGCCCAGGCAGACGCGTATTACTGCGAAATTCCCAACGACCCGTGCGTGTTGGTGATGTTCGGCGCGTCGGGCGACCTGGCGCGGAGGAAATTATTGCCCGCGCTGTACGATTTGGCGCGACACTCGTGCCTGGCCCCACGATTTCGGCTGGTGGGATTTGCGCGCACGGAATTGAGCGACGAAGATTTCCGACGCAACGCCGGCGAGTTTCTTCCGAAAGTGGATGCGCCCGGCCCCTCCGGCGTTGACCAGAAAGAATTCCTCAAGCACATACAGTATTTCAGCGGGAATTATGACGACCCAGAAGCGTACCGGCGGCTGGCGCAGCGACTGGAAGATCTGGATCGCGAAGGATCGCTCGGCGGAAATCGCCTGTTCTATTTGGCGACCCCGCCGGATATTTATCCACGCATCATCGAGCAGTTGGGCGCCGCCGGCCTGGCGCGTCCGAAAACGGAAAAATCTTGGACGCGCGTGATCATCGAAAAACCGTTTGGGCATGACCAGGCGTCGGCTCGCGCACTGAACGAAAAAGTATTGAGCGTGTTTCAGGAGTCGCAAGTTTATCGCATCGACCATTACCTGGGAAAAGAAACGGTGCAGAACATGCTGGTGCTGCGGTTCGGCAACGGCATCTTCGAACCGTTGTGGAACAGGAATTTTGTGGATCTTGTGCAGATTACCGCAGCGGAATCGCTGGGAGTGGAACGCCGGGCGGCATTTTACGAATCCACTGGCGCGCTTCGGGACATGATTCAGAGCCACGTGCTGCAATTGACGTCGCTGGTGGCGATGGAAGCGCCGGCAACGTTTGATGCCACGTCTGTACGAAACGAAAAAATCAAAGTGCTGCAGTCCATCCGGCCTTTCACGCAGGAAACAATCTGGAAATCGGTTGTACGCGGGCAGTACGGGCCGGGCACGGTGAACGGTAAAGCAGTGCCGGGTTACCGACAGGAACCGGGCGTGAAATCGGATTCGGCGACGGAGACATTTGTCGCGCTGAAGCTGCTGGTGGACAACTGGCGATGGAGCGGCGTCCCTTTTTATTTGCGGACTGGAAAGCGGCTGAAGCGGGCGACGACGGAAGTGGCCATTCGCTTTAAACAGGCGCCGCACATGGTGTTCCGCAGCGCAAATGCGGAATCGAATTCGCTGATTCTGAATATCCAGCCAGATGAAGGCATTTCGCTTTCCTTCGGGGCAAAATCACCGGGATCGCAAATGCAGATTCGGCCGGTCACCATGGACTTTCAATACCGGAAGGCGTTCGGAGGCGGGTCGCGCGACGCATACGCGACACTGATCAATGACTGCATCCGCGGCGATGCAACGCTGTTCGATCGTGCGGACAGCGTGGAGACGGCTTGGGCGCTTGTGGATCCGATTCTGGAAGCTTGGCGAACTGCGTCTCCCCCACCTTTCCCGAATTATCCGGCGGGGAGCGAAGGCCCGCGGGCCGCCGATGATTTGACGGCATCCGACGGGCGCAGCTGGCGCCCGTTCTAGGGCCATCGCTCACAACTAATCAAGCAGCAGAAAATCCAACCGGCGAAAATGGAGGAGCAGATGATTCTGGCGGGCGACCTGGGGGGGACAAAATCGAACCTCGGGTTGTTCGACGTGCAGCAGGGAAAGCTCGCGACCGTCGCGAAGAAGCGCTACGCGACGCAGCAGCACACCGGCCTGGACGTGATGGTGCAAGATTTTCTGCGTGAGACGGGCGCAAAAATCTCGGCGTCCTGTTTTGGGATAGCGGGGCCGGTGGTGAACAACAAAGTTCACGGCGCGAATATGCCCTGGGAGGTGGATGGCGCCTTCATGGCGCGATTGCTGGGACTCAAACGTGTGCGGCTGGTGAATGATTTGGAGGCTGCGGCGTATGGAATCAGCGTGATGGAACCAAAGGATATGGAGACACTCCACGCGGGCGTTGCGACTCTGGAGGCAAATCGCGCCGTGATCGCCGCCGGAACTGGATTGGGAGAGGGCGTGCTTTTCTGGGATGGCAAGCAGCATGTGCCCATAGCGACGGAGGCAGGTCACGCAGACTTTGCGCCGAACACGAAGCGGCATGCCGACCTGTGGCAATTCTGGAAGACGCGAAGCGAATTTGTAAGCAGCGAAAATATTCTCTCCGGAGGCGGGTTCCAAAGAGTGCACGAATTTCTGAACCCCGCTGTCCGACATCCCTGCTTTGATGACTCCAAGACTGATGCGGCGCCGGAGATCACGCGCATGGGACTTTCGGGAGAATGCCCGGTGTGCGTGCAGACGATCGAACTGTGGGTGGAAATCTATGGCGCAGAGGCCGGGAATCTGGCGTTGCGCAGCGTGGCGCGCGGCGGGATTTACATCACCGGAGGAATCGCGGTGAAGATTTTGCCGAAGATGAACGATGGAAGGTTCGTCAGTGCGGTGCGGCACAAAGAGAAGCTTGGTGATTTCCTGGCGCAAATTCCGATTCATGTGGTCCTAAATGAAGATTGCCCGCTGTTGGGAGCTGCGTTCGTCGCCTGGAAGGACGTGTAAGCATGCGAACGCGACGTCTCTACTTCATGACTGCTGCTACCCAGGGTATAATTCTGTAAACCTGAGATCGACCGCGAAGGCCCACCCAGCCCGAAGGATAGTCATGCCACATATGCAGGGGTATTCGGAGAGCGCTCCGCCAATTCCGGATCGCCGCGCGCACTCGCGACGGCGTGCGCTGCCTCTAACATATGTGGACCTCGGCAAGAATAACGGGGGTATCGTGCTCAACATCAGCGCGGGCGGACTCGCCATGACCGCTGCCGCACCGCTTTACGAGGAGCATCTACCCAGGTTGCGCTTTCAACTGCCAGAAACGAACGTGCACGTGCAAGCGATTGGGCAGATTGCTTGGACGAGCGACACAAAGAAGGAAGCAGGGGTGCGGTTTGTTGATCTTTCGCAGGAGGCTGCCACGCAGATCAACAACTGGCTGTCGTCGGAGGCCTCGGGAATCGAGCTTCCTCCCAGGAGGGAGGATTTTCATGCAAGTATGCGGCGGCCGTTCAGCACGCTGATGGCAACGCAGCCCGCACCAGCGGCAATCCAGATGCCAATCCCCAATGCGGCGGAAGAAGAAGCGGCCGAACCTCCAATCGCGGGACGCAGCTTCACTGCAGCGCTTCAAAACAGCAAGGCCCCAATTGCCGCGCCCCCTTCCGTTGAAAACACGATGGGAGTGGTGGAAACGAAGAGCGCACAAGCCACGCGAATGTTGGGAGCTGTGTCCGAATTCGGAACCTCGCAGCCGCGATGGTGGGCTCTGACCGCAGTCGTCAGTTTGTTTGCGGTGATTTCATTTGTCGCAGGGATTGCGGCGGGAGGAGGCGGATGGCAAGGCATGAAGAAGCACTTCAGCCGGAACAGAACGCCCTCCGACGAACCTGCGCGAGTTTCCAAAGATGCAAATCAAAGCGAAGTGCAGGGTGCTTCTGATTCCGCCGCAGGTGGAGCGGCAAAATCGTGGACAGAGAGTTCGTCTGCGAAATCACAGGATTTCAGAGCTCCTGCGCAGATCACTTCAATTGATCATTCTCCTGTTGAAGGAGCGGCTCCTATGGTTTCAATCCATGGCGCGCGAGAGAAGAACAACTCAGAAGTTCTTATCCAATTGCCCGAGACTCCTGTGAGCGCTTCGCCGTCCGTAGCCATCACATCGCGGAGGGCTGTTCAGGTTGCATCGGAAGGCACAGGTCAGTCGCTACGGCGCGGGGAGGACGTGCAATTTGGGAAACTCTATTCTCATGTCGAGCCGTTTTATCCGGCTGAGGCAGAACGGCAGGGCGTCGAAGGAACCGTGGAGTTACACGCGATTGTCGGGATTGATGGAAGAATCCGGAATGTGCACGCCACGGACGGACCGTCGCTGCTTGCGGTGGCAGCAGTCGGCGCAGTTCGCGAGTGGCGTTACAAGCCGACGTTCTTGAATGACCAGCCTATTGAGTCCGATGTGGACGTGAAGATGATCTTTCGCCTCCCGCGGCGATAGTGCGCTCCTTGGCTAGTTGCGTCGAGGGTGGATGATTCAAATCCGATGTCCCCCGGCTTGCAAATGTCTTAGAATGAAATTGCTCAGCGCGCCCGTAGCTCAGTTGGAAAGAGCGTCTGCCTTCTAAGGAAAATCGGCGAGATTGCAACTGATTGAAGAATCAGCGATCTCGCCGATTTTGTTTCTGTTGCGCAGTATCGCCGCAATGTGCGTTAACGCAAGTTAAGCTCGGTTAAGCATCAGAACTGGCTCCGGATTTCCACCACTTTCCCATCGCTGATCGACCCCGAATTCGGATTACAGCACCGGGCTTGAATCTGCAACGCGCTCATTAAGAGTGGGACAAACAGTGTTCACGTTGTTCAGAACGTCCAGCTGTTTCAACAAAACGCCTTCAGAGGTTGCAAGCCCCTGGGGGCGTTCTTGTTCTGCGCGTGGACAGTAAGATGGACACTCGCCTTGGCCGCGAAGCATCTACGTTCTCGACATACTCCAGTGCGAACCGAGAACCTATGGTTGAGCCCTTCGATCTCCGCTGAAAAGAGTGGTTGGACGTCGGCACGGGTATAGAATCGGTTGCTCGCACTATATTCGCACCAATACGGGAAATGTTCGGTCTGGTCATCGACCCTTCGGTGGACTCGGATTCGCTCCCATGACCACGAAAACGCCACGTACACCACTCCGCTCTCTCCCGATGCACAAGGTGCAGATGCAATACCTGGTCATTCCTTACGCGGATTTTCGCGTCGGTCCTTTGGGCGCGCTCGACAATTTCAAATTTGGAGGATTCCTACTTTGGCGCGACACAGATGAGAATTGGCAGAAGTACATGAATTCCACACGACCGTCCAAGCATTTGACGATGTACGTTGGGCGGGACGGTTTTCCTATCGACTCGATCTGGATCGCGAGCCTAGAGCACCCTGTACCGTCCGTCTACGATCGTTGGCAATGGTTGATTGCTGCGTTGTTCTATCTTGCTTGGGCGCGGGTTTGGTTCGTAT
>Ga0210384_10000560_pt1 | contig 56768 bp, 49 predicted proteins | sample IncBWH2MmetaG_FD_160574 | JGI IMG/M metagenome (GOLD analysis project Ga0210384, IMG submission 160574) | Forest soil microbial communities from Barre Woods Harvard Forest LTER site, Petersham, Massachusetts, United States - Inc-BW-H-2-M | ecosystem: Environmental > Terrestrial > Soil >...
CCAGTGCCGCTGCGGAGGAAACGCAAACACCGAGAAATCGCCGCTCCACGGATAAAAAGGATCCATCGCATGTTGCTGATTAAGAATGGTCGCGTCCTCGACCCAGCCACGAAAACCGACGCCATGCAGGACGTTCTTCTGGACGGCGAAAACATCGTCGAAGTCGCGGCCCCCGGCAAACTCGCGCGCGATCACAAGAATGCGGAAGTTTTCGACGCTTCCGGCCTCACCGTCGCGCCGGGCTTCATCGATCTTCACGTGCACCTTCGCGAGCCGGGCCAGGAATCTTCGGAAACGATCGAGACTGGCACGCGCGCCGCGGCTCGCGGAGGATTCACTGCGGTCTGCTGCATGCCGAATACCAAGCCGGTCAACGATAACGCCAGCGTTACGCGTTTTATTCTCGATCGCGCCAAAGCCGCAGCGGGCGTTCGCGTGTGGCCCATTGGCGCCGCCTCGGTTGGGAGCAAAGGAGAAGCGATCGCCGAAATCGCCGCTATGAAGGAAGCCGGTATTGTCGCGGTCTCCGACGACGGAAAGCCTATCGCCACTGCAAAACTTGCGCGTCAGGTGATGGAGTATTGCCGCTCGCTGGATATTCCCGTAATCGAGCACTCGGAAGATGTTTCCCTAGCTAGTGGGGCCGTGATGCGCGAAGGAGTCACGTCGGCGCGCCTCGGTCTGCGCGGCATGCCCGCCGCGGCAGAGTCCGTATGCGTCGCGCGCGACGTCCAGCTTGTCGAGCTAACCGGCGCCCGGCTGCATGTCGCGCATCTCTCTGCCAAAGCTTCCCTCGATCAGGTGCGCTGGGCCAAATCACGCGGCTTGCCCGTCACGTGCGAAGTCACGCCGCATCACTTCACGCTGATCGACGAAGACGTGCAGTATGATTCGCGTTTCAAGATGAACCCACCGCTCGCCGCTCGGGAAGATCGCGAAGCGCTCATCGCCGGGCTGGCCGACGGCTCCGTCGACGCCATCGCCACGGACCATGCTCCCCACGAGCCCGCACTAAAGGACGTTGAATTCGACAAAGCGCCGTTTGGCATTCTCGGATTCGAGACCGCGCTCGCTCTTTCTTTGGAGCAACTCGTCCACGCAGGCCGCCTCTCGCTCATGCGCCTCGTCGAACTTTTCACCACCAGCCCCGCTCGCGTCCTTGGCATCGAACGCAAAATCGCCGCCGGCCAGCCCGCCGACCTCACCATTTTCTCGACCACGCACGAATGGACCTACAACGTGAAGCAATCCGCCAGCAAATCCCGCAACTCCCCTTTCGACGGTCGCTCCTTCCAAGGCGCAGCCATCGCTACCGTCGTTGGTGGCAACATCATCTACAAAATGTAGGCGCCGGGCTTTAGCACGGCAGGTATTGGATGCCGCCCTAGTGCGCGGCAGGCTCCGCGGCGGGATGCATTCCGTGTTGGGGGACTTCGTGGATTCCGCGGGCGGGCGGCTCGATGCGCTGGCGGTAAAAATGATCGAGCGGGATGCGGCCTTTTCCGACCGGATAGGCTTTCTCGATCGCCTTGGTCACGTAAGCCTTCGCGAGCGTTGCAGCTTCGACCAGCGAGCGCGCGGAAGCAAGCTGCGCCGTTAAGGCCGAAGCGAACGTGCAGCCCGTTCCATGCAAGTGATCCTCATTCAATTTTTCACCCGCGAGCGTCACCAGTTCGGAGCCGTCAAAAACCACATCGACGGCGCGCTCCATGTGCCCGCCCTTGACAATCACTGCCTTCGCGCCCATCTCTACGATCTTCCGCGCCGCAGCTTCCATGTCCGCCACGTCTTTAATCGTCAGCCCGGTCAAAATCTCGGCTTCCGGCACGTTGGGCGTAATCACGCTCGAGCGTTTCAGCAATTCCGCCGTTATGTAGTTGATGCCGCCCGCGTCCAGCAGTTCTCGCCCGCTCGAGGACTTCATCACCGGGTCGTGTATCACATGCACGAATTTGTGCGCATCCAGAAATTCCGCCACCGCAACCGCGTTGCCGCGGTTCCCCAGCATGCCGATCTTCACCGCTGCGATGTCGCAGTCCTTCGCCAGCGCTTCGAGTTGCGCGCGCAAAATCGCGCTCGGCGTGTTGTGTACGTCCTCCACGCCCTGAGTGTTCTGCACCGTCAGCGAAGTGATCGCCGCCACACCGTAGCAGCCATGCGCCGCAAACGTTTTCAAATCCGCCGACGTTCCCGCGCCGCAAGAAGGATCGAATCCCGCGATGGTCAGCAAAATAGGCGGTGCGGCGTGGGCGTGTCCGTTCGTGCTCATCGTCTTTTCTTGCTCCAACGACGAAAATAGCCGCTCGCGTCGCAAGGACGCACCGGCATCTGCGAATGTACGCGCGCTGATTCTTCAACGCAAGATAAAATTTGGAGAACGTCTCGTGTTTACGGAAAGAGGCCGCGCACCAGCGTGGCTTCGGCGACGCGGCTGACGGCGAGAATCATGGCGCCGGCGCGCGGCGGAACGTGGTGCTTGCGCATGGTCTCCACCATTTCGTGGAAGGCGCGCACCATGCTCTTCTGCAGCCGCGCGTTTACTTCTTCAACGTCCCACATGAGCCCTTCCTGGTTTTGCACCCATTCGAAGTAGCTCACAGTCACGCCGCCGGCATTCGCCAGGATGTCCGGCAAAACGGTAATCCCGCGCCGCGCGAGAATCTCATCGGCGTGCGGCGTGGTCGGCCCGTTGGCGGCTTCGGCCACGATGCGGGCCTTAATCGCTTCCGCATTGTGCAGCGTAATTACGTTCTCGAGCGCGGCCGGCACCAGGATGTCGCACTTCATGGTCAGCAAGTCGTCATTGGTCGTGCGCGACGCCCCCGGCATGCCCACCACGGTCCCTGACCGCTCCTTGTAGCGAATCGCCTTGATGGGATCGATTCCGCGCGAGTTCATCACTCCGCCGCGCGTATCGCTCAACGCGATAATCTTCGCTTTTTTCTCCGCAAACAACCGCGCCGCCGTCGCGCCTGCGTTGCCAAATCCCTGAATGGCCACAGTCGCGCCGCGCAGCGGAATCTTTTTCAGCTTGCAGGCTTCTTCCACCACGAAGAGCAGCCCACGCGCCGTCGCCTCGCTGCGTCCTTCCGACCCGCCGATCGACACCGGCTTCCCCGTCACCACTCCATGCACGGAATGCCCCACGGTCATCGAGTAGGTGTCCATGATCCATGCCATCGTCTGCGCGTCCGTGTAGACATCCGGCGCCGGAATGTCCATGCTCGGCCCGATGATCGGCAAAATCTCGCTCGCGTACCGTCGCGTCATGCGCTCCAGCTCGGTCTTCGACATGCGCTTAGGGTCGCAGATCACTCCGCCCTTCGCGCCGCCGAACGGCACGTTGAGCACCGCCGTCTTCCAGGTCATCCACGCCGCCAGCGCTTTCACTTCATCCAGCGTCACGTTGGGGTGATAACGGATGCCGCCTTTGCCCGGCCCGCGCGAAATATTGTGCTGCACGCGAAACCCGGTGTGCACTTTCACCTGGCCGTTGTCCATCTTCGTGGGGATGGAAACTTCCAGCACGCGCTTCGGCGTGCGCAAAATCTGCCGCAAGCCCGGATCGAGTTTCAAAAATTCCGCCGCCATGTCGAACTGAATCTGCGCGATGCGAAATGGATTTAAATCCTCGCGCGGGGCGATCCTCGGCACCATCGGCGGTGCGCCAATCTGTCTTGTCGGGGCTGTGGGCTTTGCGACCGTGGCCATCGGCGTCGGTCCTTTCGTCAACTCGATTTATCTATCTCGTCTTCCGCAAAATCTTGCGCTGCACTTGGCCCGAATTTCTTAAACTTTTTCGCTGCGCGACGTGGCACTCAGCCGTGCGCCGCAAACTTCTGCGGGTTCACGCTTGCCGCGTATTTGTCGCGGCACGCTTTTGAGCAGAAGTGCACCACTTCGCCGCCTTCGCGCAACGGAATAGAAAGCACTTCGGCGACGTGCACCCCGCACACTGGATCGCGCACCAATCGTCGTGCCCCGCCCGGAGGAGTTTCTGTCGCGTCTCGCATTCCCGCCGCGGAACCCCCAGCTACCGACCCCGCCGGCGCGCTCGAACTGCCGCGCAACATCCAACCCACAACGCGCCGCAACAGCGCCACGCTCCAGGAAACAATCACCAGCCAAAACACAAACCGTATAATGCGAGCAAGAAAGTTCATAACAATGATTGTGCGCTCAACGGCCCATATCCCAAAACTCCCCTAGGCCGCAGTGAGCCGAGTGTATGCAACGCCAAAAGGGTAGGTCAAACGAAAAGGTGTGAATTCAACAGCTTGCGAGACCTAAAAGGACCGCCCTGGGAGCTGAAATTTGAGCCAATTCAAGTCTAAGTCATTTAATATCAGCTAGCTACGGTCAATTTGCCGTTCCTGCAGCCATCCCCGGCAAAATCCCCCAAAATCCCCATCCTTACGTCCTTACCTCTTTACTTCGTTACTTCAATCCTCTCGATCCCCATAAACGGCCTCAGCACTTCGGGTATCAAAATCGACCCATCCGCCTGCTGATAATTCTCCACAATCGCGATCCATGTTCTCCCTATCGGCAACCCTGAGCCATTTAGCGTGTGCACAAATTCGCTCTTACCTGCACCCTTTCCCTTAAAGCGGATGCCGGCGCGACGCGCCTGGAACGCTTCGCAATTCGAGCAAGAAGAGATTTCCATGAATTCGCCGGTCGAAGGTAGCCAAGCCTCGATATCATACGTCTTTGCCGACGCAAATCCCGTATCCCCCGAGCATAGCTGCATCACGCGGTAGTGAATCCCCAGTCTTTGCAGGATTGTTTCGGCATCGCCCACCAGAGACTCGAGTTCCTGGTAGCTGTTCTCAGGTTGCGTGAACTTAAAGAGTTCGACCTTCTGAAACTGGTGCTGGCGCTTGATGCCTCGCGTGTCCTTTCCTGCTGCGCCAGCCTCGGAGCGGAAGCAGGATGTCCACGCACACACGCGGATCGGCAGTACGTTAGCGTCCAGAGTTTCCTCTCGGTAAAGGTTGGTCAACTCTGTCTCCGCCGTCGTCGTAAGCCAAAGATCCGTGCCTTCCAGGTGGAACATATCCCCGGCGAATTTCGGAAGCTTGCCATCGGCCACCAGTGACGCGGTATTCACGATGAACGGCGGCAGAATTTCCGTGTACCCATGCTCGCGCGTGTGTACATCCAGAAAAAAATTTGCCAGCGCACGCTCCAGCCGCGCCCCTGGGCCGCGATAGAGCGCAAAACGCGTACCGGCGATCTTTACAGCTCGTTGTAAGTCGAGAATTCCAGCGTTCTCGCCGATTTCCCAGTGCGGCTTCGGCGTGAAGTCAAACGTCGGCGGCGTTCCCCAGCGCCGTACTTCGACGTTATCCGCCGCGCTCGTCCCCACCGGGACGCTCGCGTGCAGCACGTTCGGAATCGTCAGCAGCAGCTCGCGCTGTTGCGCGTCCAGTTGCGCAATCCGCTCGTCGGATTGCTTGATGTGCTCGGACACCTGCTTCATCACGCCGATCAGCGCGTCGGCGTCCTGCTTTTCCTTCTTCAGCCGCGCAATCTCCTCGCTGGCCTTGTTGCGCTGCGCCTTCAACTGCTCCGTGGACGTAATCAGCTCGCGCCGGTCCTTGTCCAGCGCGCGAAATCCCTCCACGTCCAGCGCCATCCCGCGCTTCTTCGCCATCTCGGCAAACACATCCAGGTTGTCCCGAAAATAATTCAAGTCATGCATCTCTATTTTTCTCGATGCCTTTCTCGATGAATCGTCTTTCGAAAATGTCCTCCGAGGATACCGCACTCCCGTAGGGGCACGATACATCGTGCCCATCCTCTCTTCTCCCCGTCCGCACGGGCACGATATATCGTGCCCTCTTTCTTTCTTCACGGCGCCTTGTGTTTAGCTTCTTCTATCAGTTTTTCTCGCGGTCCATTCCTGTCTAAACAATCTCCACCCGCAATCCTGGAAACGCCCTCCGGTACATTCCTCCGTCCAGGGTCAAGAGCTTGTAGCCGTTCTCCAGTGCGTGCGCCCCAATCAGGAAGTCCGCCAGCAATCGTCGCGGCTCCGCGCCACTCTGCTTCTTTCGCCGCGCCCCGTATTCTTGAAACGCCGCCCCAGCCCGCCTCCAAATCCTCTCCTTTAACTCCCACTCCACCGCAATCCCTGCCTCTTCGCAAAACCGATCTACAAACGCCTCCGTCCTTCCCGGCGCGCCAATCAACTCCGCATACACCACCCCGCACATCGTCAGCGCCTCCCGGCTAGCCGCCGCCTCCAGCGCCTTTCGCGCCACCGGATGCAGCGCATGCGTCGCGTCCCACAACGCCACAATGACGTTTGTGTCCAGAGCAACCGTCACTCGTCGTCCTCGTGGCCTCTTATCTCACGCAGCCACTTCTGTATGCCCTTTCGTCCACTTCCGATGCCCGGGTTCCCGATCCCCGCATACTTCTCAAACACACTCCCATCTCGCACGGCCTTCACCTGCACCACTTCGCCCTTGTCTTCAAATTCCAGCTTGTCTCCCGCGCGCACTCCCAGCCTCCGCCGGATGTCTCGCGGCACCGTAATCTGCCCCTTGCTGGTCAGCTTCGCCTGTCTTTTCATGGCCTCACTCCCATTCCTTACTTTATCACACTACCTCCTTACTTCCTGCGTGTGTCTAGAGCTTCCCCTTTTGAACTTTCGGTTTTCAACCGCTCTCTTTCCGTTTCTCGCCACTCGCCACCAGCCACTCGCCACTGCCTCTCTTATGTCCTACCTCTTCTCCGTGCCCTCTGTGTCCTCCGCGCCCTCTGTGTAAAATTCCTTCTTTTCTCTTCCGCTTTCGACTTTCAACTGTCGACTGTCAACCTCCTCATCTTTACCTCCTTACTTCCTTACATCATTACTTCCTCTCTTTCCGTTTCTCGCCACTCGCCACTCATCACTCGCCACTTCCCCCAAACTTGACTCTCTTACCCATCTGATCAACGATCCCGATCGATCATCATGTCTCTCCCCACTCCCGCCTTCAACGACGAAAAACACCACCTCCGCATCTACCAGGGCGACTGCCTCGACCTCCTCGCCCAAATCCCCGAATCCTCCGTCGACCTCGTCTTCGCCGACCCGCCCTACTTCCTCTCCAACGGCGGCATCACTTGCCACGCCGGCAAAATGGTCTCTGTCCACAAAGGCGATTGGGACAAATCCCGCGGCCCCGACGCCAATCACGAATTCAATCGCGCCTGGCTCGCCGCCGCGCAGCGCGTCTTAAAACCCAACGGCTCCATCTGGGTCTCCGGCACCGCCCACGTCATCCATTCCGTCGGCTTTGCCATGCAGCAGCTCGGCTTCAAGCTCCTCAACGACATCTCCTGGGTCAAGCCCAATCCTCCTCCCAATCTCTCCTGCCGCTACTTCACCCACGCCACCGAAACCATCATCTGGGCCGCCAAAAACGCCAAATCCCGCCACACCTTCAACTACAAGCTCATGAAGGAAATCAATCGCGGCAAACAAATGAAGTCCGTCTGGGAAATCCGTCCCCCCGAATCCTGGGAGAAAAAATTCGGCAAGCACCCCACCCAAAAACCCGTCGCCCTCCTCGAACGCATCCTCCTCGCCTCCACCAACGAAGGCGACTTGGTCCTCGATCCCTTCTCCGGCAGCGGCACCACGCTCCTCGCGGCTTTCCGGCTCCGTCGCGCTGCCCTCGGCTGCGAACTCTCCGCCGAATTCCTCACCCTCGCCGTGCGCCGCCTCTGTTCCAATCTGGTACAGGTCGATCTTTCTTTTACGTGCTTCCAGTTTTCTCTTGATCCGCAACCCGTTTCCGAGGATCGATCAGATCGCGCTTCGCCCCGCTCCGTCATTTCGAGCGTAGCGAGAAATCTCTCTTCTCCTTGCGCGAATGTCTCGCAGTCGGTTTCTGAGAGCAGGAACTCGTCTCGCTTGCCTAGCCAACTCCAACTCGTCCAGCAAGAACGCCGCTTCTTTTTCATCGGCCGCACCGACCGCCGCGTAATCTTCTCCGTCCTAGCCGAATCCCTCGACGAAGCCCGCCAAAAATTCCGCGCCTCCGGCCACCCCGACTCCGACGCCCTTTTCATCATCAAAACCGAAACTGAAATCTACCTCGCCTAAATTTCGTTCCTTCATCATCCTGCGACGCTTACCGCCACTGTCCTATTCAATTTGTTGTTATGACGTGATCTAATGCAGCAATGGATAGAAGCGATCCCTCCCGCGTCGGCCTTAACCAGGCCATTAGTAGCACCCAACTTCTCGCGAAGAGTCCCCTTCCAATCCACGGAGAACCGCTGTGGAAGAAAGACTAATCGAAGGCTTAGCTGCCCGATTGTTACGGCACCTCCCTCCCGACGGAACACCAGTGGGAAATGCGTCACTTCGAAAAAAACTCGCGACCAGTGGGAAGAAATTCCAGGACGCCCGTGATGAGCTGCTTCGCCTGGGATATGTGGAAGTTGGAAAGGGTCGCGGAGGCTCTCTTAGGCTTGTCAAAGGAGCTACCCAAGCGATTGAACTACCCTCGCAGTTCGAAGAGTTGAAATCCTTAGTCAGAGCCACCTCCGCAGAAGCCCGTACCGAAAATGCGCAGCGTAGAAACCCCAGCTCGTCACTTGACGAGGAGTTTGAGAACAAAGCGTGGCGCTTGATCTACAGCCTAAAGCCTTCCCATATCACAACAGGCCGAAAGCCCCCCGTCAAACTAAGCTCGGGAACAATGTGTCCAGACACGGTGGCTTTATTCAGTAGCTACGTAGGACAACTTGCCGTCGTCCTAGAATGTAAGTATTCCGCAAAAGGACCGTACCCCGATGCTTACCTCTCAGACTGGATTAGTAGGCTACGGGAACATCGGGGCGATCTCAGAAAACTCTTTCTTGAAAAGCTCAAGCTGCACAAGCTGATAGTCGTAGCCGCAGTCAACGATGTGTCCGAAATTCCGAGCAGGATAAGGTCAGAGGGAACTCAACTCGGAGTGAGGTGGCTCGATTCTAAGCAAGTCAGCTACTTTCAGAAAGCCCATGACGAGAGCGGAATCGGAATCGGTCATTTGTTCTGGTCGAGTGTCGCTCCCGAGACGATCTATTTGAAAGACAAAGAAGTGCCCGGTATGCGAATCAGGGCGGGACAAGGTTCAGAGGCTTACATTTTCTCGGCAAACGCTCATGACTTGCTAGGACGAGCCTACGTCTCGCATCGCGAACTTCAAGCGGTACAGGACCAAACCGCCTACCAGCGGATGTTCAAGAAGGCCAAGCTGAAAGCAATTTCTGACTACATCAAAACGTACTCAACTTTTCCGACTCCGATTGTGGTCGCCTTCGATGAGAAATCCGGGCAAGTATTCGAGAAGGACGCCGGCAGGGCCGAAGTGGAAGGGGTTACACCCGGTCGGATTAGACTCCCAAATCGGGCAAAGAGCATGCAGGTCATCGATGGGCAGCACCGGTTGTACGGCTATACGCTCGTCGAACCCGATCCGGCTCACGTAATTCATGTCGTCGCGTATAAGTCGACTAAAGAAATGGATGCCGCCAGGTTATTCGTTGAGATTAACGGCAAACAGACGCCCGTGCCCAAAAACTTGCTATGGGAGCTGTACCCGGACATTTACAAGAAGGATGATCCCGATTACTACAAAGCAATGATAAGCAGCGCGGCTGAAGACCAGGTTAAAGAACATCTCATGGGCCGCGTGAGGCACACCACCCTGCACTCTGAAGGCGAAATTACATTCCAGACTCTTTGCAAAGAAGTTGAAAGGCTGAAATTGGTTAAAAAGAAGGGAGGGTTGCTCGCGGCCGAATTTGAAGATGAGGAATCAAGACAGCGTAAGCTTTCCCTGATCCTAGATGCCTTCTTCACAACGCTCGAGGGTTTCGAGAAAGATTATGCCGAAGTCAGTCAGATTGCTATCTACACGAACGTCGGACTAATTCCGATGATCAGGATTTGCGGTCGCATACTAAAATACGAGCACTCGCGCGGCACACCTAACATATTTCAGAACAAGAACATGATAGTCCAAACCCTTAAGAGTTATTTTGGACCTATTTATGCGCACTACCAACTGAAGGGAAGAGAGGCCCTAAAGACGATGATTTCGGGGAAGAGTTCAGAGGGCGGCTTTAACCTACTTGACGATGAGTTGACCAAGGTCATCCAAGAAAGATACCGGTCAGACTTCCCGGCCCGGCAGACCGCCTCGTCTCCGGCTTTGGAAGAGGCCGTTGAAGATGTTGCAAGAACAATGGACCGAATCAATGAGCTGGCACTCCGCACATACCCCGGTCACTGGATATTTCGAGAGTTCGCCAGCAAGACGTTCGCAAAAAAACTGAAGAGGCGAGACTTCGACGAGGATTCGTTTCTCACCGCAGTGCGCAGGCTTCACCAAGAAATGATTGAAGGCACTTACTCGGAGACAGGAGCCAATTCCCTCCTTGACCTCCTGAAAGTAAGCAAGATCGACCAGGTTCCTATCCTCGACGAACTGAACCTCTTGAGGAACTACACATCCCACAAGAAATTGAGCAAGGACGAAAGAATGACCCGTGCGCTCCATTCTCTAAGAAGGCTCGCTGGCCGGAACGATTTCTACGATGCAAGTGATCTCACAAGCGTAGAACTTGAGACCGCACTCATCACGCTCCTCAAAGAGTTAAGCACACAGGCTCTCAACCCCGCCCTAACCAATCTAAAGTTCCATGTTAGCTAGCCTCCACCTTCCTACCGCTGGCCTCGACCGCTACAAGAGCGCCTCCCAACGCGCCCGCGTAGGCACCGAATCTTGGGGTGCCGCAAACTTCTTCTGCCCCGCCTGCGAATCACCACGCCTTCAGTCATCGCGACAAGGTACCGCCGCGATCGACTACGTCTGTCCCTCTTGTGATTCTCCGTTTCAATTAAAAAGCCAATCCAAGCCGCTAGGAACCAGAATCGTCGACGCAGCCTATTCAGAAATGAAGCGCGCCATTCTCGAAGACAGAACACCTAATCTTTTTGTTCTGCACTACGACCTCGACGCGTGGGCGGTCCGCACCGTCCTTCTCGTCCCGCACTTCGCTTTTGCGCTATCTGCGGTCGAACGCCGCAAGCCTCTCGCCTCGACGGCTCGCCGCGCCGGTTGGGTTGGCTGCAATATTTTGTTGGATAAGATTCCCGTACACGCTCGCATCTCGGTGGTGAACGAAGGAACCCCGCAGACTTCGCAGCAAGTACGAGCCTCTTACAATCGGCTACGTCCTCTGGAAAAACTAAAAGTTGAAAAACGCGGTTGGACCCTTGACGTGCTCCAGGCAGTACAATCGTTAAACAAACTCGAATTCACTCTAGCCGACGTCTACGCCCACGCCGGCGCTTTAGCCAAACTCCATCCCAACAACGCCCACGTCCGCGACAAAATCCGCCAGCAACTCCAAGTCCTTCGCGACCTCGGCCTCTTCGAATTCCTCGGCGGCGGCTCCTACCGCCTGCGCTGAACGCTGCATTAGGTATTCAGAATCGGGCTCATAACTAGAGTGAGGCGCTAGTAGCCGGGTGCCGCAGCCTTCGGTTTAAGGGCTGCGGGTTTGGCTTCGTCTTCCCGCCAGCCTTCGTCCCCAAATTCCTCCAAACCGCTCTTGACAAGCCCATTCCTCAAATATATTATTGCAGATAGGTAAACCTGCGCCTGGAGGCGCGTGCCAGGCCCCTGTGGTTCGCCCTGCCATTTTCCCCGCGCCCGACTAAATTAAATGAATCAGTAAGTACCTTTAGAATGAACACTTGCAAGAGTGTATCAAAATAAACGACTTTAAGTGCCTTTAGAATGAACACTTACGCAAAAACCGGGGGAGGGGGTATGCAATCGGACGGGGTACAGACCGGGCACAAAGAGATGCTGTCGCAGGGCGGGAGGGAGATCGGTCCACTGAAATCTTCGGCATCACTCACCGAAAGTCATTCGCGCTAATTCTTTCTTGAGTTTTTCGCGCTCCGTGCGATCCGCGGATTCCGTCAGCCGGTTCGCCAGGGCAAAGAACCGTTCCTTTTCGGCTTCTTTTGACGCCAGGCCCGTTTCAATTAAATCCACCAGCACTCGGCTGGCGCTCGTCTTCTCGGTCTTAGCCAACGCCTTCACCCGCTTCGCAATCCGCGCCGGAATCGAAATACTCTGCCGCACGGACTTTTCTGTGTTTGCCATGACCCCATCTTACACCACTCTGCACCACAATGCACCAATCCGCCAGCAACTCCAAGTCCTCCGCGACGATTGTGGCCTACTTGAATTCACGACTCCCGGCAACTATCGTCTGCAGGAATTCTGACTTCTCGCCACTCGCCACTTCCTCTTGCCTCCTCCCCTTCCTCGGCTGCGGTTCACCCCAAAATGGGCTGAGGGGCTCCTATCGCCTGTGCTAGCATCCAACCACGAGGCTGTCCCATGCCTGCCCACCGCGTGAGCTCTCTGCTTCTTCTGTTCCTGGTTTTCTCCGCCGGTCCCTCTTGCATCGCACAGTCTGTCCCCGCCGAGCAGGCGCCCAAGCCCGATCAACAACAGCAGCCGGAATGTGGGGGATTTGCCGGTTGGGTGAAGACCTCCAGTTGGGGCGGTGCCTACGAGGCTCACGGAGGCTGCTTGACGTTGGGTAACGGCTCCGTCCACGTCGACCCTCCCCCGGTCGACTTTCAAATCACCGAGTTGGCTTCTCTGGAAAGAAAGAAATTCTATGGATTGAAAGGTTTTAAATTCAAGCTCAAGAATGGCAAGAAAGTTGAGTTCTATCCCGCGCCTTACAAAAGCTCCGGACCCGACGATGCTGCCACCATCGAAAAAGCCATACGGGATATGGCTGCCCAGCAAGGCGTCCTCCTTAAGTGATCTTCGTTGTTTACGTCATTCAGGGCCACAGATGGTACGTGCCGGGCACATCTCTGACAGCGTAAACGGCGAGCATTGCGGGCACTGTTCTTTAAGTTGCGGGCGCGCTCGGCCAACCCTCGGCACGAAGCACGCCCGCCTCTTGGACGCTGTATTGGGAAGGGGCTGAAAAAACCTCAGCCCTTTACGTTGATGGTCACTGGTTCGGCAAGCTCAAACTTGAGCGGGGTCTCCGCGCCAAGCCTGATGTCTTTCTTGCCGGTTAATAACGCGACCGTTGCTCCGGCACCCGCTCCCACGGGCCCGCCGATCAGCGCGCCGGTACCTCCGCCCGCCAGGGCGCCAATCACAGCACCGCCAGCGGCTCCGCCGCCGATGAACGCCCAGTTGCGTTTCTTGTGGTCGCGGCCGATCCTCGGACGGGACAGTGTACGGACATCATATTCCTGCCCGCTGACCGCCACGCTCTGCAGCGCAAGCTGCAGCCGCGCCCGGCCCATCAGTCTGCCGGACTCCCGCGCGTCCACAACTAGCCCCTCAGCGTGGGCACCCTGGGGGATTACCGTCCTGCCGTCTACGACCACCGGCTCGGAGACTGTGGCGTCAAAGTGGTCTCCCGCCCGGCTCTGGTTGCTTGCCAGGCTCTGGTCCAGAGTCACGTGAATCGCGGTGTGCTCCGGCAGCATCACAGGCATCACATGGTCGGGTTCGCCCCGCAATGCGACGGCAGACAGCGTCAAGGCTGCCGCCAGCAGGACCGCGCCCCCAGCCATAAGGTAGTGCTTTTTGGTCAAAAGCATATGCACCTCCCGCGCTATCCAGAGGCACTAAGTTTTCCTTACGCCACATTCGTAACAATCACAAAATAAAGCGGATAGCGTTCCAAGCGGATTCGTCCAGGGGCAAAACCTTCCGTCCAGGTGAAATTTTGGAGTACTGCAAGTACCAGCGAGATTCGCCCGCGCTGTGGCGGTGTCAACTTGTGCTGCAGGACACCGTCCCGCAATGAGCGCACCACGCGGTTGGATCTAGCTGGCCCTGAATTCGGGATGGGATTACGGCCTAGTACTCGAAGAGGTTTTCAGCAACAACACTACGTCAAAGGTGTTTCATAAACAGGAGGACCAAAACAATGCGCAAAACAATGCGAATGTGTTCGATGGCATTGACGTGTGCCATAACCGGGGGTCTTCTTCTCAGTGTGGCACCGACCGCCTCGGCGCAGCGATTCAGAGGGCGCGTCGTGATTGTGGGGCCAGGGCCGCTCTTTGGCCCATTCTACCCCTACTACGGTTACTACCCTTATCCGCCGAGTTACATGGCTGCGAACTACGGCGAAGTCAAGATCGAGACTCACGACAAGGATGCTCGGGTATACATTGACGGCGGTTATGCGGCCAAAATCAGGGAGGCCAAGAAGTTCGCGCTTCGACCGGGCAACCACGAAATCGAATTGCGCGATTCCGATGGACAAATCTTCTATCAGGAGCGTGTGGCGGTAACGATTGGGCGGACCACCAAGCTCCACGTTTCTTAACAGGCTAGAGGAATCAGAGACACTGCCCAGTAGTTTCGCTGTGCTAACGCGCCGCCGCGGGCCGTGAGCAATTCACGGCGGCAGCGGCAAAACGGGGAGATACGCTTCCAGACGTATGGAAGAGTCTCTCCCCATTCGATACAGAGACGAAGCGGCTATTTGTGACCGGAGTGGGTTATGCGCGCCATAATGTCGCGCCGGCTGTCGACCACTGTGGCATTCGCGAATTCCTCGCGCTCCGCGGGGCTCATCTTGCCAAGCGTGGTGTTGATGGCCGCGGCCCACTTGTCCATGCCGTCGGCGTTGGGATAGTTGATCACCAGGCAACGGATCGATGGCGCGCCAACGTTAACGTACTGTTCGTCGACACCGTAATACGTCGCCGAGCCCTTCTTAAGTTGATCCTCAAACGTGGGCACCAGGAATTTCTTCAGCACCGCGACGTACTCGCCGGGCTTATCCGGTTTTACATTCGAGCAGATCACTCGCAAAAAGGTTGCCGATCCGCCGCCGGCGGCTGCGTGGTACATGGCCGTCTGCATCAGTAAGTCTTCGTGCTTGGTGGCCGCGATTTGGCCAGGACGAGGTCCGACCTTGCGGATTTCGTCGAGCACTTTCATAAGTCCCGAGAGCGATGTCGACGACCATGCTGAGCCGTGCGTGTATCCGTCGGGTGTGTGGACGATTTGCTCGAAAGTCGACCAGCCAAGGATCGTCCCGTCAGCGACCAACTTCTGCGCAATGGGAACAAACGTTTTTTCAGTGTCCTCCGAGTATGCCGCCCAGTTGGCGCGCGGCACCTGGAACTGGCTCACAAAGGTATACACCAGCGGCGCCTGCTCCATTTGGGAAACAGCGATCGGCGCGCCGCCGACTGCGAGAATCACAAACAGAAGTCCTAGCATCAGCCCAATTTTTCTCTTCTTCATCGTGTCCTCCCGGACGGGCCGGCAACCGCGCGGCGCAACGCGTTGGAAGGCCGTTCCTCGGCACCCAGTTCGCAGGGTTCGCGCAAGGTGCGGGGATACGGCGTTCGGATTGTGGATTACTGGAAATACAGAGTTCTTGCGCCGGGGCTCCAACCAACGTGCGCTGACACTATGCCCAGGCGTTAGCAATGTCAAGCAAATGTCATGCCATGCACCCCGCGGCGTGGCGTGTTCGCCGCTTTAACCACCTGCATTCTCCCCGCTTACGAAAAATACCGGGTGGGTAGCAACGATTCCCAAAGTGAGACTGCACGGGAGAAAGGCACGAATCAGAGGTAGCCGGAAACGGTGGGAGGTTTGACGTATGCGGCGCCGTAGTGAAAAAGCGTGCCGCCGGGCAGTTCTTCCACACGTTTGATTTCTGCGAAAACAAACATGGGTGGACTTCCCGGGGAATACGGCAGCGAAACCTGGATCGTGGAGTCCTTGGTGTAGTGTTTTTGGCTTCTAAAACTAAAGCCTCCCTTGGAAATGTTGTCGCATTCCACGATGTCTTGTCCAGCCGCATGATGACGGATGCAAGCGGTGAAGTTCACACGCGTGCGAACGTCGCGGCGGCGGTTTTGCCTTTCCGCAGGCCGTTCCGGCGGCAGCGGAAACGGTTCGGGCTCCAAGACTTCAAGGGCGATCCCGGATGCCGCAGCCTCGTCGAGTAGTTGGGTTTTGGGGGCATCACGCGAGCCTGAATGAGATGGGCGCGTGGCAGGTGAAGTCGGAGGCGAAGGATTCGCTCTTAGGGGAGCCCTGGCGCGGGCCTGGTTCCAGTTTGTCGTTATGCCGCAACTGCTGCAATGCCGCAGGATGCTTTCATTAACGGCATAAACGTCAGTCTCCACGTCGCTCTGCTGAACGAATTCGCGCCCATGACACAAACTGCATTCCAGCGTCACCTCAAGGCTTTCGGCTTGATCGCGGGCTGCCGAGGGGGGAGGAAATTCAATTTCCCAAAAGTCGACGTCCGGGTCCAGGAACGCCACGCCGAACACGCAACCGTCGCCCCGGGTGCCCATCGGGCCCACGAGGCGGATTTCCGCCTCTTTGCTCGTCCCGGGCATGCGGAGGAGCAGGACTCCATCCGGAGAGATTATGTGGCGCGAGATAATGCCCGCGCCGTGGCGACTCAGCAAGACGGTCCTGGTCTCTTCAGAGAAGACTTTGCCTTTGAGGTCGGTACCAACCAGGAGAATGGGTATCTCCTTTGCAATTCGTCTGCTGCGACGCAAACCGATCATGGTTCTCCCATTGCTTAGAGAGCTAAAGGAGTTATCGGCCGTGGAGCGCAAATCTTTACTTACGAAGATCCTGGGAAGCCAACGATGCCAGAGGTTGCTGGCGGTACTAAGGTACCGAACCGAAGGTAAGAGGCGCGGCGTAGGAAGTACTGAAAGAAATGAATCCTGCGGACTATCGACCGGAGAGAACGTGGAGGGCAGAATCGTTGGTGTAGTCGGGAGTTGGTTGCGGCTTCCGGAGTAACAAATAGTAGTAGCGTGTTTGCTCCTGTGTGTCGTACTGCTGCTCGCGAGCGCAGCAGAACGGCCGGAAGAACATAACTAGCTTCGGATTATAGTACCCTCCATCCCCCACGCCCGAGCGGTCGCTCCCCCCAGCGGCCGCTCACTTTTTTGGGGTCAGGCAGCGCAAGTAGACGGGGGCTTGGGATGTGCAAAATCGGTTTCGGGGAAAAAAAGGGGCTGGCTGAAGAGCCCCCACTTTTACAGCTAGAACCGCTTCGGCGACACAATCACAGGACCACAATGCACAAATTGAAAAAGGGGGCTGGTGCAAGCCCCCTTATTTCTAATTGACGCCCCAAAACCGGACACCGAGTCGAGGTTCGGTTCCGGCCACCCCGGGAAGCCAATCCTTTTAAGTTGACTGAAAGAGAGCAAACGATGTGCCAGCGGTGGAGGGGAATGGAATTGTCACGGAGATGGCTGATTCAAAAGAATTTATGGGTAAAGGAAGCATATCGTATGAGGAAAAATCAGGGATTAAATACAAAATCTCACAGACTGCCCGGGGGCGGGCTACATTCTTTGGGAGAAAGATCCAGTTAAACCGCAGCAGAGGCAGCCTCTCAGAGACGCGAATCTGACGAGCGAGGCTCTGGGACTGCTACGCTATCTTTTCCAGTCCGTGAGGGGCGACTGGAGTCTCAATCCCACACAGAAATGTCCATCCGGCAGGGGCTCACAGTAAACGATTTTCGCTCGGACACGTAATTCGCCAGAACCCGAAGCAAGCCGTGCCTGATCTTCGGGCTGCCAACGATGCCTGGTGACGACGCGGGCGCCATGAGGGCTGACGTTCACGGTCATCGCCTGTTCGGCAACGAGCAGCTTTTCCGCGGCTACAAGGCATACTGGGAATGCCATCGTGACGCGCTTTTCAGTTCTTCCATCCAAGCGCATTGGACCAGGGTTCTCCAAATCCGCCCTTTCCGGAGGCATTGGCCGGCTAGTTTCGCTCACGTAGTACCCTCGAGCGGCTTGCGAGTACTCCGCTTTTTCTCGTACATAGCTTTGTCCGCTAGCACCATCAATTCGCCGAGCGTGATGGGGTGCTTAGGATCGAATCGGGCCGCACCAACACAGAGGGATAAATCGTAACGCGACTCGCCGGCATTTGACTTCTTGAGATTCTTCTCCAAGCGGCGCAGGATGACTTCCTGGGTTTGATTCGAGGTCTCCAAGGCCAGGGCAACAAACTCATCACCGCCGAGACGAGAAAGAATGTCGGAACCGCGGAGCGATTGCTCCAAAGCGTCTGCCGTTCGAATCAGCGCCAGATCCCCCTCCCGGTGACCGTAGGCGTCATTGATTTTCTTCAGGTTGTCGACGTCACAGAACAAGAGAAGAAGACTCTGACCATTGCGCTGCGCCAGCTTCAGCTGTTGGGTAGCCGCGGCAAAGAAACCGCGCCGGTTATACAGGCAGGTCAGATCGTCCGTGAGGGCAAGGTAGCGCAGTTCTCTGTCGATAAGGGCCTGCTTAACGGCGCTCCAAACGGCGGGGTGAGTGGCAACCTTCATGGTCTCCGGGTCGGCCTGGCGGGACTTCAGAAGCTTGGAAATCTCGTCCACTTCAAACAATAGCTGGCTAAACTCAGAATCCACGGCGCGCAGTGCGGAGGATAGATTCTCCTCGAGGCCAGTTTCTGGCGGATCGTTCTTCTTGCCCATAGTGAGAACCTTGCGATTGAACGTCTGTTTCTGCAAAGCAGCCCTCAAACGAGTGGCTTGGGAAGTGTTTTCAGTCCGCAATTCCTGCGTTGGCATCGCGCCTCCAGCCAGCAAGGGCGAAGAGCTGCCTCACTGGAGAGTAGATGTTTCCACTGATACGGAAAAGCGACAAGCGGGTGATTGATGTAGTCGTAGGACGGGTGTTTCCACTAGTACTGTCAAGGCAAGCGGGTGGAGGCTCAAGTCGAACGGCAAAAGAGGGAAATGGTGAGCAAGTCGGGTGTTTACCTGAGGCCGATTGCAGTGTTCGCTGGTTTGAAACCGCAGGTAAGTCATGGTATTCGTGTCCCATTTGCAGGGGAGCCCGGCAGCGGAACGGCCAAATTCCCAAGCGTTCCGTGCCGGGGAACCATTGTGGCGGTGAAGAAGTGGAGACAATAAAAACGCCGATGATCGAATATGGCGTTGCTAAATTCGTTCTTCCGGGGCAAGACGAGTCGGGAGACAGCCATGTGCTGCAGTTTGCGCAAAACGGAGTTCTGATTGCGGCCATCGATGGGATCGGTCACGGGGAAGAGGCCGCCAATGCGGCGAAGATGGCAACTTCGATTCTCAGGGGCGCTTCCGACCAACCAATCATCTCACTCGTGGAACAGTGTCACGAAAAGCTCCGATTAACCCGCGGTGTGGTTCTAAGCCTTGCTTCCATTGATCCGATACATGGCATGATGACCTGGCTCGGTGTTGGAAATGTCCAAGGAGTGTTGGTGCGTACCGAAGCCGCGAAGGGAAACGCGCAGGAAGTGCTTCTTCTCCGAGCCGGTGTCGTCGGTTCGCAGTTGCCGCCGCTGCAGGCCGCTGTGCTTCCGGTCGCTCAAGGAGATACGTTGTTTTTTGCCACAGATGGCATTCGAAACGATTTTGCGGGAAGCCTCTCCGCTAGGGAGAATCCGCAGAGAGCTGCCGACAGAATTCTGAAGGAGTACCGCAGTGGAAATGACGACGCCCTGGTCCTGGTTTCGCGGTTGACGGGAATTCTTCCATGAAGGCGGTTATTGGAAGGAAGCAGAAGGTGACGCAGGAGAGTGGTCATGCCGATTCGCATCGTGCTCGCAGATGACCACGTCCTGGTGCGTCAGGGATTCAAGTCCCTGCTGGAACGCGAAGGGTATCAGGTCGTCGGGGAGGCCTCTGACGGGCAAGAGGTTCTTCGTCAGGTTAAGTCACTGCAACCCGATATCGCGGTGATGGATATCTCGATGCCCATCTTGAATGGACTCAACGCCGCGCGGGAATTGGCGCAGTCTTTCCCCAAGATCAAGACCATCCTCCTCACCCAACACGACGAGGATCAATATGTCTCCGAGGCACTCGAGGCAGGTGTGAAGGGGTATGTTCTGAAAAGTCAGGTGGCCAGCGATTTGTTGCAAGCCATCCAGCAGGTGTCGCGAGGGCAGGTGTATCTGAGTCCTGGAGTTTCCGGAGCGGTGATGGAAGCGTATCGCTCCAAATCCGAGAAACCTGGCGATCGTTTGACGCTGCGTGAAAGACAAGTGCTGCAACTGATCGCGGAGGGGAAATCGACGAAAGACGTTGCATCGTTGCTGGGGATCAGCGTGAAAACAGCGGAATCGCATCGCACGAGACTCATGCAGAAGCTGGACATTCACGAGACCGCCAGCCTGGTGCGGTACGCCGTGCGTCATGGGATTGTCCAACCTTGATTCCAGAGAGAAAAAACTAGACGCCGGAGGCCGAGGGGAGTGGATGGGTGTGACGGTAGCGGCGCCAGAGGGCCAGCGAGGGCCAGTAGAGAATGGCGAACCAGAAGGCGATCGGCAGGCCGTAGTGAAACAAGATTCCCAGGATCGCTGCAAACGATTCCAAGACTGCGGCCAGTCCTTCGACGAAAGAATTGCGCAGATCGGAAATAGAAACTGCAGCGCGCCAATCGAGATGCGCTTGATATCGCTCGGTGATTCGTAGTTCGACCAGAGCATATTCCACGCGCGCGTCGAGTTGCGCGAACTGCTTCTCAAGATCGTTTAATTCGTTGCGGCGTTGCGAAAGTTTCTCTTCCGCTCCGACCGTGTCGCTCAAAGATCCCGTGTGGTGTTGAACGACGTCATTGAGGCGCTTGAGGTCGGCGCGCTTCGAATCGAGTTGGCTGACAAGGGATTCCTTTTCGGCGCTGGTGTTTTCGCTGGATTCGGTTTCCTGCTGGACCTCTCCAAGTTTGCGCAGCGATCCAAGCGCTGAATCCATAGAATCTGCGGGGAGGCGCAGCTTCGCTTCAAGCCAGGGCCGGGCATCGAGCTGGCGATGAACGTTCAGCTGTTCGACGAAACCGCCAACCTGCTTGGTAATTTCCAACACGCGCGGCTGAGCAACTTCGAAGCGGGCAGCTTCGATGCCCAAATTCACGGCCCGGACAACAGAGGAATCGCCATTCCGCAAGGCGCTGTAGCTCGAATAGGAACTGGGAGGAAAACCCATGGCCGCCAAGCCAGTGGCCTTGTTGGCTGCGATGCCGCGAAACAAGGAGCTCATGGCCATTTGGCTAACGAATATTGCGAAGACATAGAGACCAATGAGAGCTCCTGTAGCAATCAAAATGCGCCAAAGGTATTTCGATAAAAGTGCCCGAGTTTGAGGCATAGATTTCCTCCTTCACAGAACGGAATCTTCTGCGCGAGTAAGCGTCGAGGTTCTATTTATATAGAGGCCGAAGCGGGAGAAAGGTTCCCGCTTCACGGTGATTCTCATGGGCGAATTGGCGCCGAATCTCCCTGAAAGGGTTTATTGCGTCGTTGCTGCTTTGCCGTACTCGGTGATCCATGCGGGTGGTTCGGTTTCGAGGGTGCCGTCGATTTTAACGTTCAGTTGTTTAGCCCAGCGATAGGCCCACATGGGACCGAATTTTGAGATGAAAGTATCGGGCGTGGCGTAGGCGGGATCGGATTGCGCGTCCTCAAGGGAGACGAAGCGATATTGCTTTTCTTCGAAGATGGCGAGCACGTTGTCGATCAAGTCCGCGTTAAGCCGGTTTGCGTGAAGCAGCATTATTTGCGGAATCTCCCGGCCAAATATTTTCTTGTGGAGAGATGTGTAGTAATCGATTTCCACGGCCGTGTAGGCCAGGTACTGGGTGCGAAGTTTGTCGGCGGCAGCGGCATCTCCGTTTGCGAGCATTTGAACGTATACGGAATTGAATAGAAAGTCTTCGCTGTCGATGGTGCAAGCAGCCACGCGATAACCGGACTGTTTAAGAAAAGCAGCGACGGAATCGTGCTTCTCCTTGGTGTCTCCAGTGTGATTGTAGGGGAAACGGAGGAAGCGCGGTTTCTTCCCGACGGAAGCCAGAAGCGGGCGGATAGATTCTTCGCCGGTGGCAACTTCCTGTTGGAACTGTTCGAGCGTGAGGTCGTTGAGATCGGCATGGGAAAAGGTGTGATTGCCAAGGTCAAGTCCTTGCTCGATCCATTGCGCCAGCAACCGGCTGCCATTTCCGCTGCCCAGATCTTGAACAGTTTTTTCATTTACAAATCCGATGGCTGGAGCGTGATGTTTTTTTAGGGCATCCAGAATGTTGCGCGTGATGGACTGGGCTTCGACGGAATCTTTTGTGCGCACGGCGGGGAGATCGTCGAAGGTGAGTGCGACGGTGCGAGTTTGAGCGGCAGCCGCAAGACAACTGAGCAAATAAAGTGAAATGAGAACATTGATGCGCCAGACGGTAACCAGCATCATTTGTTTTCTCATGACAAGTACCGGTCAGGCGCCGATGGAGGAGCGGAGGGCGTTGGCGAGGGATTGGGAGAAGCGCTGGACGTCGGCGTCGTGTTCGGCTTCGACCATGACGCGAGCGAGGGATTCGGTGCCGGAGTAACGGAGGACGACGCGGCCGTTTTCGCCGAGGGCAGATTGAGCTTCGGCGAGGGCGCGGGAGACTTCGGGGAGGGAGTCGAGCGGGGGCTTGGATTTCACTTTTACATTGACGATCGTTTGCGGATAGTCCTTCAGGCCATCTACGAGGGATTCGATTCTGCCGTGCATGGAGACGAGCGAGGCGATTTTGACGGCGGTGAGCAGGCCGTCACCGGCGGGGCTGTCATCGAGAAAGATAATGTGGCCCGATTGTTCGCCGCCAAGGACGTTGCCGCTGCGGAGCATTTCTTCCAGGACGTAGCGATCGCCGACGGCGGCGCGCGCGAGGGCGATATTTTCGCGCGCGAGGACACGTTCGAGGCCGAGATTAGACATGGAAGTAGCGACGACGCGATTGCCGGCGAGCTTGCCGATGGACTTCAGGTAGCGGGCCGCGGCGAGAAGAACGCCATCGCCGTTGACGATCTTGCCGGTTTCGCAGACGAAGAGAGCGCGGTCGGCGTCGCCGTCGAAAGCGACACCGAGCTTGGCTTCTTCGGCGACAACGCGTTTCTGCAATCCCTCCAAATACAAGGAACCACAGTTGGCGTTGATATTGCGGCCGTCGGGCTGGACGCCCATGGCGACCACATCGGCACCGAGGCTGCGGAAGAGTGCCGGGCCGAGTTTGTAGGCGGCGCCATTGGCGCAATCGAGAACGATACGAAAACGAGTCAGTTTAGCGGCGGGAAGGGCGCGGCTCCGCAAAAAGGCGAGGTATTCGGCGTCGAGAGATTCGTCGGGAACGAGGGTGGGGCGATTTGAAGGCGGGGCATCGCCGCGGTGCTTGAAAATGTCGATTTCCAACACTTCCTCGATGGTATCCGGGAACTTCATGCCGGCATGAGAGAAAAGCTTCACTCCATTGTCCTGAAAAGGATTGTGAGAGGCGGAGATGACCACGCCGGCTTGAAAATCGCTCTGGCGGACGAGGCAAGCGACACCGGGAGTGGTAATAATTCCGGCAAAAGCAACGGAAGCGCCGGCTTGGACGAGGCCGGCGGCAAGGATTTCGGCGATGTGCGGGCCGGATTCGCGCGTGTCCATGCCGATGAGGACATTCGCGTGGCCGTGTTCGCGCCGGAGATAGGCGCCGAGGGAGCGGCCGGTGGCATAGAGAGTGGCGTCGTCGAGCGGCGGGGTGCCGGGGACGCCGCGAATTCCGTCGGTTCCAAAAAGTTCTTTAGGCATCGAAAAGAAAGGGCCGCTCGCGCGTAACTACTAAGTGGACGACCTTGGAGCAGTTTAGCATACGGCAGAGAGGCGTCCGGACAGGAGGGGGAGCTGTGTTCCCAACGTGGAACGTGCGGCCTAGGACAGTGAATTGGACGATGAATTGCTCGTGTCTGCGGGAGGAGCAAGTTGGCCATGCGCAACGGAAAACAGCAGCAGCAGCGGCGACTTGCACGGGTGTGCTAACGTGATAGACACGGAGCAAATCTTGCAGGGAACCGAGAGACCGGCGGTTGTGCGAATCAGCGGATCGACCTTCAGTTTGCGGATACTCGCGGGGGCGATCATCCTGCTGTTTTTCTATTACGCGCAGGGCGTGGTAATTACGCTGCTGCTCTCGATTCTGCTGGCCTACTTCCTGGACCCGGCGGTAGAGGTGCTGGAGAGGATGCACATGCCGCGGACGATTGGCGCGGTGCTGATGGTCCTGGCTATGGGCGCGGTGATGGTGGCGGTGGGGTACGGATTGTGGACGCGGACGGCAGATTTTGCCGAAAATTGGCCGAAATACAGTGGCGTGCTGCGACAGGTGGCGGGAGCGGTGGAAGGAAAAATCAGCGGAATTGAAGGACAGGTTTCGCAAATCGCGCCGGACCAAGGGATAACGCCTGCGCCGAAGCCATCGCTTGAGCCGGGGATGGTTCACAACCTGGTTTTGCGCGGAATGGGCTCGCTGTACGCGCTGTTCCTAGAAATTACGTTCGTGCCGTTTCTGGTGTTTTTTATGCTGGCGAGCAAGCGGCAGGTGTGGCACGGAACGCTGGAGCTATTTCCTGTGTCGCGCCGGACGCAAGTGAAAGAAACGCTGGAGGATTTGCGGGACGTGCTGCGCAACTACCTGGCAGGAATGACGCTGCTGACGCTGCTGGTGATTGCGACAAGCAGCGTGTTTTTCTGGATGCTGGGGATGGAGTACCCCATCCTGACGGGAATCGCGTCTGGCTTGCTGAACATGGTGCCGTATATCGGGGCGGTGCTGGCGTGGTTGCCGGCGTTCCTGATCGCGCTGACGAAATTCAAAAGCGTGGGCAGTTTTGTGCTGATCGCCGGGGGACTGCTGGGCATTCATATGTTGGCGCTGAACCTGGTGGCACCGCAACTGGTGGGGCGGCGGGTTCGGCTGAACGCCGTGGCGATTACGATTTCGCTGCTCTTCTGGGGCTGGGTGTGGGGCGGAATGGGGCTGCTGCTGGCGATTCCTATCACGGCAGCGTTGCGGGTGATCTGCGACCACACGGAATCGTGGCGGCCGATCGGGCGGTGGCTTAGCGCGTGAAACCTGAGAGAGCCAGCGCGCGTCTTTCCTTGCCAGTGTGACTGCGAAGCGGTCCATTTCACGTGCGACCGCGGAGCGGTCGACTCTTTCATGAGGAAAAAATAATGAAAATCAGAGCCGGACTGCTCGCAGCGGCTTGCATGCTTGCGATTGTTGCCGCGCCGTCGGCGCAGGCGTGGGGTTGCAAAGGGCACCAAACCGTGGCGTTTCTGGCCGAGAAGCATTTGACACCAGAGGCCAAGCAGATGGTACAGAATCTTCTGAGCGGCAACCCAGTTGATCCGAAAGTCAAACGATACTGCGGCAGCGCGACGTCGGACCTTATGGCGGACGGGTCCACCTGGCCAGACGATGTGCGCGGTGAACGCAACAACGGGCCCTGGCACTACATCGACATTCCGCGCGGAAGACACAAGGGTTCCCTGGACGAGTACTGCGGAGCGGAAGGATGCGTGACACGGGCGATTGAGGAGCAGCGCGCCATACTAAAAGACAAGTCCGCCGACCCGCTGAAACGAGCCGAGGCGATCCGCTACATTATCCACTTTGTCGGCGACATGCATCAGCCGCTGCACGCCGCAAACAATGCCGATAATGGCGGAAATTGTGTTGCGGTGAAGTATTTGCACCACGAACCGCTGGGCGATCCGCAGCATCCGGAGCGCGAGAGTTATTCACCCAATCTGCATGGAATCTGGGACACGGAGATTGTTGAGCGCGACATGGAGATTTCCAACGTTCACCGGTACGCGGACGAGCTGGACGAAAAGTTCCGGGCGCAGACCGGTGACTTGGAATCGGCTGGAATCCACGTGGACAACTGGGCATGGGAGAGCCACGAACGCGCGGAAACCGTGGTGTATGGGGGATTTACGGAGAAAATCGGCATCGAGCCCGATGTGAAATTGAAGAGCTGCGCGGAGAACAATCACGTGGGGAAGCGCATGTTCGAAAAGCATCTGGCGGTGGATGACGCGTATCAAGCCAAAGCGTCGAAAGCCGTCGAGGACGGGCTTTGGGAAGCGGGCATCCGTCTGGCGATGATCCTCAACGACGCGGCGAAGACGAACCCGTAGCGCCAGCGCGGCTAGGGATTGGCGGACTGCGAGGCTTCCGGCTTTGCAGGCACGCGGCCCAGCGATTTGACGTAGGTGATAAGCTGCCAGCGTTGGGGCTCGGGCAGCTTGGACCATACGGGCATCCCGCGGCGAACGACTCCATTGGTCAAGATCCAGAATATAGAGCCGGAAGGGGCGTTTTGCACTTCGTCTGCGCGAAGGCTGGGGCCTTTCTTTGTGCCTTCGGCGTTGTCGCCGTGACATTCCGCGCAGTGGTCCTTAAAGAGATATTTTCCCGCAGGCAGAGAGTCAGGGTCGGATTCCAATGGATTGCGCTTGGCGCGGGCTTTCTCCGGCGCTTTGGCGAGCTCGGCGTAGACCAAGGCGTCTTTTTGATACTTGAAGGCAGGCGGCTTGGCTTGCTGTGCGTGGGATTCGCAAACCATAAGAAACACGGTTGTTATGACGATGGTGGCGATGTATCGCTTCATTGGCGGCCTCGGAACAGGCGGGTGACCATGGAACCGAAGCCGGAGATTTCCCGCGAGAGGCCCCAGCGGAGAAGGAAACGATGACTTTGATCATTCAGGCCGAAGCCAGCAGAAAGGCGGATGGTCCAGTCCGAAGGCAGATTCCAGGCAAGCACGGGAGCGAGATAGTGCGAAGTGTTGTGAAGGCCGAAGCTATGGCGGTCGCCGAGGCCGCCGTACATTTCGGCACCGACGATAAAATTCTGGCGGCAGAAGGAACAGCGCGTGGCGGAAGCTTTTAACGCCAAAGGGCGGCTGGCACCGAGAGCATAGCCGAATTCCCAGGGTGAGTTTGAGAGATCCTTGGCTGCCAGAGTGTTCTCGGTAAAGTTCCAGCCTTTGAAAGTGCTGGAGAGGATGAGCTTTAGTTCTATTTCGTTGATGTGATCCTTGCGGGCCACAGCGTTGGGGGCGAGGAAGTCTGACTCGACGTCGTGGCCTTCGCCTTCCTTGAGGGTTTTGTCCGCGGCGCTCTTGTGCTCGTACTCGACGTAAAGGACAGGATTGATGAAGTGTTCCTGCTTAAGGGGGCGGAAGCGGTTTTCCCACTTAACACCAGTGAAAATGGTGCTGTCGTTGAAGGTGGTTTGAGCGTCAACGTAGAGTTCGGTAGTCCACCAGGCGGTAGCGCCGTATTCGAATTCGGTCCAGAAGGCGTGGAAGTCGTTGCCGCCTCGTTGGGTGCCAAAAGTGGAGAAGTACTCGATCTCGAGGTTGCCGGGCTCTTCGAGGTAGTGATCGTAGGCGACGAAATAGGGGTTCTCCTGAGCGTGAGCCGGAGGGGGCAAGAGGAAGACAAAAGCGAAGAGCAGAAAAAGTTGAAAGAGCGCGAAGCGAAGAGAGAGCGCCACGAAATCTCCTTGCAAATGGATTGCAACAGTAAATAAGACTAACTTAGTCCGCTTTTAGTTGCAAACCATTCACAACTGAGAGGAGTGATTGAGGCCGTCCTTCCGATGGGATCTGTTTCGAGCGTTTTGGTAGTACCAAATTCGTACATCTGGAGACCAAGTCTATTGCTCTTAGGATAGCGGATGGTAAAATTGCAAAAGTTTTGATGCGGGAATTCTGGCGTCACTGAAGCCCCGGCTGGCTCGACCCTCTCGCCGCCCGGCAACAATCCATAGATCCGCGAACGCCTTCCCCGTTCCGATACATTGTCAGGACGCCATGCCGCAACCGCCGCGGCCCGAGCATCTGCTCGCCGCCCTATTGGAATCGGCCGAGGACGCCATCCTCAGTTTCGCGCTCGACGGCACCATTCAAAGCTGGAGCCGGGGTGCGGAGCAGTTGTACGGATACACTGCCGGAGAGATGACCGGGCAGGCGATGGCACGCTTGCTGCCGCTCAATGAGTTGCCGGGGCTGAAATTAATGCTTGGCATGGCAGGTGGCGAGGGCGTTTGCCTATGCGAAAGGACAGAGCGATTGCACAAGAATGGCGAAAAGCTCAGTGTGGCCCTGAAGCGCACGCCGCTGCGCAACGACGATGGTGAGATTGCCGGAATCCTGGAGAGTGGAAGGATAACGGGCCGCATTATTGGCGACACTCCTGAAGAAACGCAATTGCGACTATTGATCGAACAGCTGCCCGTCATTCTGTGGACGACGGACCAAAACTTGCGGATAACTTCGAACTGGGGGTCGGGATTGAAAATGCACCGCGCCCAGTTGGGGGACCTGGCCGGAAAAAACATTTTTGAGTACATGAAAAGCGCGGACCGGAATGCCACGCCGATTGTGCAACACTACGCGGCCCTGCGAGGAACGTCATCGCGTTTTGAATATGTACGGGAGAACCGTGTTCTGGACATACACGTGGAACCGCTGCGGTCGGCTGCCGGAGAAATTATAGGCTGCATCGGAGTGGGACAGGACATCACGGAAAGAAAGAAAACCGAGGAACAGATCCGCTACCAGGCGACCCACGACGGGCTGACGGGGCTAGCGAATTACCGGAAGTTCATCGACACGCTGGAGCGCGAAGTGCACCGCGCGGAACGCAGCCACCACTCTTTCACGATTTTACTTCTGGACCTTGACGAGCTGAAACGGATCAACGACCGGCTGGGGCACCTGGCGGGAAACCGGGCGTTGAAACGGCTGGCGGCAGTAATGAAAGAACAGTGCCGTTCGACGGATTTGGCGGCCAGGTACGGCGGTGATGAATTTGGTGTGGTGCTCATCGAATCCGACAAAGGAATGGCGGAGCAAGTGGCGCAGCGCATCGAGGCCAGCTTGCGGAAAGACCATGAAGAGCCCGCGTTGAGCGTGACTATCGGGATTGGCGTGTATCCCGATGACGGACGGAGCACGCAGGAACTACTGGAAGCCGCGGACCAGCAACTGTACCGGCGGAAAAGAACTTCGCGCAACCAAGGCGTGACGTCGCGGTAGACCAGGAAACTCAAGCAAACAATCGGATTAAAGCACGAGGGCGTTGACACTGGTGTGCTCGGGCGCGATGCTTACGGAGCTGTCCTAACTACTTCCACGACCACGGGGCCATCATGAAAACCGCTGAACTCGTATTGGCTCTGCTCGATGAAGGGTATGAAAAAAAGACGTGGCACGGTCCGAATCTCAAGCAAGCGATTAAAGGAGTGACGGCGAAGCAAGCGGCTTGGAGGCCGGGGCGGGGGAGGCACAACATCTGGGAAGTGACGCTGCATGCCGCGTATTGGAAATACGCGGTGCGGAGACGGATCGAAGGCGGCAAGCGGGGATCGTTTGCGCTGAAAGGGAGCAATTTCTTTCCGCGGCCGGAAAAAGGAAAATTGCACGAAGCGGCATGGCGCGCGGACAAGGCGCTGCTGGAGCGCGAGCACAACGCCCTGCGCGAGACGATTGCAAAAGTGTTGCAGACTCCGCGAGCGACGAGGTTGCTGCCCGCGATGTACGGGATTGCATTTCACGACATTTATCATGCAGGGCAGATCCGGTTGTTGCGGCGGCTGATGAAGCGGGATTGAATTCGGACGGTGAAGCGCGTGCCTAAACCTTATGGAGAGCATTCACGATGGAGGAAAGGTCCGAAGCTTGCTGGAAGAGACGGATGGCAGCGATGCCAGCGGCGCCGGCGGAAAAACAAGAGGCTGCATTATCGAGGGTAACGCCGCCGATGGCGAGTACGGGGATGGAAACAGAGCGGCAGACTTCGGCGAGGCGAGCGAGGCCTTGAGGCGCGCCGTAAGCGGCTTTTGAAGGCGTAGAAAAGACCGGACCGAAGAAGAGGTAGTCCGCGCCGTCGCCAGCGGCGGACACGGCTGCTTCGAGCGAGTGGCAGGACACGCCGAGGAGAAAATTTGCGGACGAAGCTTGCGATGCAATCAAACGCCTGGCTTCCCGGACAGGCAAAGAATTCTCACCAAGATGCACCCCGGCGGCGCGTTCGGTGAGAGCTAGGTCAAGACGATCGTTGACGAGAATGCGCGGCGCTTGGCTTCCGCCCCCGATGGATTTTGCGGCGCGCTTCAGGGCTTCGCGGGTGAGCGCTGCGCACTCCTTCCCAGAGAGATCCTTTTCGCGGATTTGAATCCAGTCAACACCTGCGCCAGCGGCCGATTGCACGAGACCGAGCAGCGGTTCGTACGGAGCCGAAGGAGAAGAAAGCCGCAAGTCTCGCCGGTCCGTGACATAGCACAGGAGCGGGCGAGTGCGCGGATTATTGAGGGGGGACACGCGCCGGACCAGTACGCGACCCGATGAGGCCAAAAGCGACAAGAATATCGAGAATGCCGAGACCGCTGACGACACCCCGGAACGATGGGTGGAGAATGACGGGCATGAGCGACGGGAAATGGCTCAGAAAGTAGTTCTGCTCCCAGAAGGCCGACCACGGGAGATAGAGAAGCAGCGCTCCAAGCTCGAAACACAGCACGACCATCAACGCACGAAGAATCCGGTTCATGGATAGAAGGAAACCCGCTCCGTCGGGAGAACGCTGGCGTCAGCGGATGGGCTTCTGAAGAGCCGCGATGCGTTCGCCCACATCGCGATAGTCGATGTTCATCGCGTAGACCTGGGAGAAACTCTTCAGGGCTGCTTCCAGCTCGCCCGCCGATTCCTGAGCCACACCTAAATCATACCGCAAGGCGAGAATGCTTTCCGGGTCCATGTTGGGGGTGAGGAGAGCGCGTTCGTACCAAATGGCGGAGATGCCAGGCTGGCCTTTTTCCATGAAAGCGAGGCCGAGAAGCGTGCAGCATTGCATGGTGTAGCGGAACGGGCGGCCACGCTCGCTGGCCTTGGCGACTTTTTGGAATTCGCTGATAGCTTCGTCGAGAAGGCCCATCTCGCGGAAGGCGATGCCGAGGTTGTAGTGCGTCTCGAGATCCTCGTCCTCGGCGCCCATTTCGCCAAGCTCGGCGCGAAAGTCGTCGAAAACTTCCTTGAGCGGGCCGGATTCGCCAAATCCAGCAGGTTTTTCTTGCACCACGGGGGCGACGTTAGGCGCAGGCTGGGAGAAAGAGGGCGTAAGCTCGTCGATGCCGAGCTGGTCGATCTCGCTAGCCAGGTCGGCAAGAAATTGATCGGAAGCGAAACCGCTGCCCGCCGGCGCGGTGGGAGCGGCATTCTTCGCAACCGTCTCGGGTTCAGGCTTTAGAGGAACAATGGGATGCTCGGGCGGCTTTTGGTCATAGGCCGGGACGAGCGGTTCGGCATCGAGTACGAGTTCATAATCCTGCTCGAGTTCGAATTCCGGTTCGGGCTTGGCGGGCACGGGCTCTTCGTGATGCGCAGGTCCAGGCGCGGGGCGGCCTTCGGTTATCTTCGGAGTGATCTCTTCCGGAGAAATTGTAGTTTCAGCGGCCGCAGGAATCTCCGCGGAAATCTCCGCGAAGGCGGTCCGCTCTTCCTTCTGAGGGGCAGCTTGTTGCGGCACTTCGAACTCGGCAAAAGCGGGCACATCCCCCGGAGGGACAATTGCGGCGGGAACAGCCGGCGGCTCTTCCGCGATGGCAAATTCCTCCGTGGCGGCGGTTTCTTCGCGAAGTTCGAAAACAGGTGCGGGCTCGGCCGGACTCGCAGGAGTTTCTTGGGCCGCAGGTGCGGCGGGACGGGTTTCCGCGAGCAAAGAGGCCCACTCGTCGGAGAGATCCACTTCGTGGACTTCCGCGTGCGCGGCGGGAGCGGGCTGCGAGGCGCTGACCTCGGCCGACCTCGGAATCCCGGGAGTTGCTGGAATGGCAGGTTCGGCGGCAATTTCCGGCAAACCAGCTTCGGTAGCGTCTTCGACCGGGGTGGGCTGGCTGTGGGCTGCCGGAGCTGCGGCCAGTTCTGCATCACTGAGACCGGCAGCGCGCTGAAAGCGGCGGCGTAATTCGCCGAAACGTTCGGCGCTGCGCTGGTCGCCACGCTCGCTGTGAATCTGTTCGAGCTGCGCAGCCAGCTCGGCGGTGCGGCGGTCGTCGCCGGCGCCAAGCACGAAATCGAGAAGCTTTTCCAGAGTCGGCGTGTGGCGCGGGGCGCGGCGAAGGATGGCTTCGAGGAGGCCTATGGCTTTCTGTGTAAGCCCATAGCTGGCGAAGAGATCGACGTCGGTGAGCGACTGAGCGATAAATCTCTGAGTATCATCATCGAGCGGAGCTTCCGACGAAGGCGCAGAGGGTTTGGCGAGAATTTCAGGAGAAGGCTCGTCGAGATGCTGGGGCAGTTTTGGCGCAGGAGGCTCGGCAAGCGCAACCGCACGATGCTCCTCGACTTCGACGGGTGGTGCTGTCTCCGGGGCGAGAAGACCCATCTTACGGAGCAAGTCATTGAGTTTGCGCTTGGCGGAATCGCTATCGGGCTCGCGATCGACAAGCTGTTCGAAAACTATTTTTGCGCGATCGAACTTTTTGGCGGCAACGAGAGCATCGCCAAGCTGGGCAAGGGCATCGGGTAAGCGGAAGGAATCGCTGGTCCGGCCATAGGTGTCGACAAGCCACTCATGAGGCTCAATACGGCCTGGAAGGCGCGTGGCCAGATCATTAAGAAGGCGGCCAACAACCTCATGCTCGCCGGCGTCGATCATAGGAACGCGGGTGCGGGCGAGGATGACCATGGCCTTTTCGGCGTTGCCGGATTCGAGAAGGGCTTCGGTAACTTTTTGCGTGGGGCCGTAGTTTTTCGGGTCAGCGTCGAAAACGCGCAGCGCCAAATCGCTGGCTTGATCCCATTTGGTGTTTTTGAGATAGAGGTCGAGAAGCAGCTCGGCCTGCTCGCCGCCCTTTTCAAGATCGGGAGCCTGCTCGAGGAGTTGCGCTGCTTGCGCGAGATTTCCCTGGGAAGAGTACGAGCGCGCCTTGACGATCACCGCGGCCAGATTGTTTGCTTCCAGCTTGAGAGCCTTATCGGCCAACTTTTCGCATTCGGCCTGATCGCCACGCGCGAGAGCGCGCTGGGCCGCTGAGACATAGGTCTCGATGGCATCCTTGTTCTGCCCCATGGCATGGTAGAGATCGGCGAGGCGAATCTGGATGCGCAGATTGTCCGGCTCGGCCGAGAGAAGTTTTTTAAGCAGGCCAATGGCTTCGGGCTGGCGGTTGTTCTTCAGGTGAATTTCGGCAAGCTGCAGGAAAAGCGGGCGGGCCTCGCTCATGACGCCTTGCTGGACGTAGAGGTCCGCAAGCTTTTCGAGCGGACGGATTTCTTCTGGAGCGAGCTTGGCGATGCGCTTGTAAACGGCGATGGCTTTGGTAAGGAAACCGTCGCCAACGAAGATCTGGGCGAGGCGCTCGAAATAGTCGATGGCCTGGAAGGTTTCGCCCTGGCGGATGTACAGCTCGCCGATGGTCATGAGGGTGACCTGATCGCGCGGCTCGAACTTCAGGATTTGCTGGTATTCGGCGATGGCTTGGGCGACCTTGCCCTGGTTCAGCAGCTTTTGCGCTGATTCGACGAATTTGCTCTTGTTATATGCCATGCGCGAAAAGGGACAAACTCCCCCTGGAGCTCATCCGAGACGTTCTCCTCTGTTTGTTGCGGTGGCAAGGCGAGCCGCAACGCCACATCGGTACGCTAACAGGCGGGAAAAAGACAAGTCAACGAACGCAGAACCCCATGTGAGCATGCAGTTATCCCCGTTCGAACCAGGAAACTCGGCGGCGAAGACAAGGCGAAGCGCCCGGGAAGAGAATTTCCTATGGCAATTCGAGCGGAAGAGGGGTTTGCGTGGCGCCCACGGCCCAGCAGCCAGAGTCGCGGACGGGCGCAAAGGAATGGCGGTGGAGCGGCGAGGGACCGTGCAGACGCAAGGCTTCCAGATGATCGGGAGTGGCATAGCCTTTGTGGCGGGCGAGTCCGTAGAGTGGATAGACGGCGTCCCACTCTTCCATTCGGGCGTCGCGATGGGTTTTCGCAAGGATCGAAGCGGCGGCGATGGAAACGCTGCGGGCATCACCCTTGATGAGCGATTTCTGCTCGACCATGACGTCGAGTTGCATGGCGTCGATGAGCAAATAGTCGGGTTGAATCGGAAGTTGTTGAAGCGCGGCGGTCATGGCCTGACGGCTGGCTTGATAGATGTTCCAGGCGTCGATGCGCTGGGCATCGATTTCGGCGACGGCAAAGCAAAGGGCGTGTTCACGGATGCGGAGGGCAAGCTCAGCGCGGCGTTCGGCAGTGAGTTTTTTGGAATCGTCGAGGCCGACAATGCGGCGCTTGGGATTGAGAATGACGGCGGCGGCGACGACGGGGCCAAAAAGCGCACCGCGGCCTGCCTCATCAAGACCGGCAATGCGAGTCCAGCCGAGTTGCCGCGCCGCGCGCTCGAAACGGGAAGAGCAGAGACGCGCCATCGATGGCAGAGTTTAGCACAACGGAGATGTGCGCTCGCGGCCGGAGACGGAGTCGTGATGATTCACGCGGTGTGCGGTCACTCGCTGCGGAGCGTGACCATGGGATCGACGGCCATCGCGCGGCGTGCCGGAATATAGCTGGCGAGAAGCCCGACGCCCCCGAGCACTATCGCCACCCCGAGAAGTGTGCGCGGGTCGGAAGCGCTCACGCCGTAGAGCACATCCTGCATCAAACGTGTCAAAGCCAGGGCAGCGGCTAGTCCCAAGGCTACGCCGAGAAACGCGAGAGATGCTCCGTGGGAAACAACCAGACGGCGGATGTCGGCGGATTGCGCGCCAACGGCGATCCGGATGCCAATCTCATGGCTGCGCTGGCTGACAGAATACGCCAGCGTAGCGTAAAGTCCCACCGACGCGAGGATGAGAACGACGGAAGCAACGAAAAGCAGCAAGAAAAGTGTGAGGCGCTTAGGACCAAAAGAGTCGGCGACGACCTGGTCCATGGTGTTCACGTCGGAGACAGGCTGCTCGGTGTCGATCGAGCCAATGGCGCCGCGAATGGCGGCGGTCAATGGAGCCGGCTCGAGCGTGCTTCGCACAAGTACGATCATAAAACGGGGCGGACTGGCTTGTTGGGCGAGCGGGGCATAGAACTCCGCGCGCACCGGAGCGTCAATCACGCGCGTTTGCTTGACGTCGGAGACGACGCCGACGATGGTCAAGGAGGAATCCGCCGGCGTCACGGTTGCGTAAGCTTCGGGCCGACCGTATTGCGCGCCGACGCGAATGCGATGGCCTATCGCGTCTCCCGCCGGCCAATAAAGTCGCTCCATGGTTTCGTTGATAACGGCGGTGCGCGGCGCCTCCGCAGAATCCTGCTCGGTGAAACTACGGCCTCGAATTAGCCGCACGCCCATGACGCGGAAATAATCCGGACTGATGGTTCGAAAATTCGCATTCTCGTGTCCCCGGGTGTCTTCCGCCACGCGGCCCTCGATCGTGAAATCTCGCGACGTGAGATCCACGGCACGGTCACCCATCGGGAGCCCGTACACCACGGCGGCACTCTCGACGCCTGGTAGCGAGCTGATGGCTCGGACGGCGCGATCGAAGAAGGCTACAATCTGACTCGAGCTCGGATACTTCTTGTCCGGAAGCCCTATCTCAAAACTCAGCATGTGATCGGGCCGAAAGCCAAGGTCGATTCTTTCCAGGTGGCGATAACTTTGCGCCATCAGCGCCGCCCCGGCCAAGACCACTACGGACAAAGCAACCTCTGCGACGACGAGAGAGTTTCGTACCGACCGCCCGCTCGAGTCGCCGCTGATTTTTGAGCTGCCCTCTTTGAGCGATTCCATAAAATTCCGGCGGGCGGCCTGAAACGCGGGAGCGAGTCCGAACAAAATGCCCGTCAGGACGGCGATAACGCACGCGACCGCCAGCACGGTAGGATTCACGCGGATCAGTTCGGCGGCCGTGGGCAGCCACTCGTTCGGAATCAGGTGGACCAAAACGGGCAGGCAGGCCAGCGAGAGACAAATCCCGACCGCGCCTCCGGCAAAGGACAGCAACAAACTTTCCGTCAGCATCTGCCGCAGAATCCGCCCTCGGTCCGCGCCCAACACCATGCGGAGAGCGACTTCCCTCATGCGCGAGGTCGCGCGCGCTAAGAGCAAAATGGCGACGTTGGAGCAGACAATCAGGAGCAGCAACCCCACGGCGCCGGTCAACACGAACAAAGCCGGCTTGACGCCTCCGAGAACGGCTTCATTGATGTTCCACACGCCTAAATTCCAATCGCGATATTCCAGCGACGTGTTTCCGTATTGCTGTTCGAGCTGTTTCGAGAGCGCGAGCAGGCGCGCGTTGGCTTGTTGCTCGGTCACACCTTTTCGCAAGACAGCAACGATCCAGTTTTGCCGGTCCGAGCGATTGGGGTTCGCCCAATCCAGTTGCAGTGGTATCCAAACCTCACCGCCCCAGAGTCCGTAATATGGCGGCATCACTCCAATGACGGTGTAAGACGCGGAATCGAGCTGGATGGCCCGTCCGAGAATGCCGGGATCGGCGGAAAATTTGTGTTTCCAAAGCTCATAACTGAGAACGGCGACCGGAGGTCCGCCGGGCCGGTCTTCGTCGTCTCGAAAAGTCCGGCCCAAGAAGGGCTTCACGTGCGTCATGGTGATGGCGTTGGCGGTTACGTGTGTGCCTGCGATGCGCTCGGGGTATTCGCCGTAACTCAGCTTGAAGCTATCGCCGTGGATCGCACCGACAGCTTCGAACAATTCGGTGAGTTGTTGGACATCGCGAATCTCCGCTGCGGATAGATAGTTCACGAATCTCTTTTGGGTCGGCGCGTACGCGCGCACAACCTCCCAGCGGTCGATCACCGGATAGCCTAATGTCCTGTTGTGAATCAGGCAGGCGTCGATCAAGCTGAAGAGCGCTGTCCCGGAGCCGATGCCCACCGCGAGGATAGTCACGATCACCAGGGAGTGCGCCGGCGTTTTCAGAAGCATGCGCAAGCCGAAACGAACGTCGTGAAAAAGCGCATCGAGCAGAGGCAAACCGCGCTGCTCGCGGTAGGATTGCTTGGTTTGCTCTAGCCCGCCGAATTCGCGGCGTGCGGCGTAGCGTGCTTCCTCCGGGCGCATCCCTTTGCGAATGTTTTCTTCGGTGAGTAGGTCGAGATGCGCCTGTAATTCCACGCCAAGTTCCTGCTCGGACCGCGACTTTCCAAACATTCCCCGGAGACGAAGTAAGAGAATGCGCAGGCTGATCATCAAGCGTCTCCTTTACTCGTAGCGCAGAGCGACCATGGGATCGACACGCATGGCGCGGCGCGCGGGAATCCATGCCGCAAAAAACGCGACAACAAAAAGCAATGCCACGGCGCAGGTTAGCAGCCAGGGATCGTGGACGCGGACTTCGAACAACAGCGACTCCAGGAGGCGCGCCACGAACCAGCTTCCCAGCAATCCGAACAGAGCGCCTGCGGTCGTCCAACGGAGAAAGTGCAGCAGAATCATGCGCAAGATATTCGAAGGGTTGGCCCCCAGAGCCATGCGGATGCCGATCTCCTGGGTGCGTTGGGCCACGAGATAGCCCACCACGCCGTAGAGTCCGATCGCCGCCAGAAGCATTCCCGTGGCGGCAAAGAGCGAAAGCAGTAGAGCGTTGAACCTGGGCCGCTGCGTCAATTTGACGACGCGCTGGCTCATCGTCTCGATCTCGATGGGCAGTGCCGGGTCGATCGCCGCCGTTTCTGAACGCATCCAGGCCGCCGTCCATTCCGGGCTCATGGCGGTACGGACAATCACATGCGCGGTTTGAAAGTCGCCTACTACGTCGGCTTTCCATGGAATGTAGAATTCCGGGTCAGCGCCTTCTGTGAGCCCGTTATTCTTCACATTCTTGGCGATGCCGACGACCGTTCGCCAAGGGCCGGTCATGCCGAACTTCATGCTTTTTCCCAGAGCTTCTTCATCGGGAAAGAGCCGCTGCGCGAGTGTTTCGTTAAGGATGATAGGATTCTCATTTGGTGCGCGATCTTCTTCGCGGAATCCGCGGCCGCGGAGAATTGGAATGCGCAGCGCCGAGAAATAATTCGGAGTTACTTCTCTCCAGCCCACCATTCCGCCGGTGCCTTCGGGTGGCATCGGCCGCCCGGCGACTTCGATTCTTGCGTAGATGGTGGAGCGCATCCCGCCGGAGGGTGGCAGGCTGTCACTGAGCGCGAGAGAAGAAAACCCGGGCAGACGTTTAAAGGCTGCTTCGAGCCGTTCGAAGAATACCAGTTGCTTTGCGGCATCCGGATAGTGGTAGTCGGCAAGCGAAATCTTTCCGGTGACTACTTGCTCTGTTTCCATCCCGAGCGAAACGCTCTGGAGATTCCACAGGCTGCGCAGCAGAAGCCCCGCACTGGCAAGAAGAACCAGCGAAGCAGCAATTTGCCCAGCGACAAGCAATTCACGAAAAACATTCCGCGAGATACCACGCGTTTCCTTGCCCGCGAGCAGTTCAGGAGCCGGCCGGCGCAGCGCCGGAGCGATCCCGAAGAGCAGACCGCTGAACAGGGAAACAGCCAAGGCCAGCAAGAGCGCGCGAAGGTCCAGGCTGGCTTGTTGTAACCGGGGAATTTCCGTAGGCGCGAGCGAAACAAACCAGCGGAGCAGTCCATAGGCGACGCAGCAGCCGGCCGCGCCGCCCAGAAGTCCAAGCAAGAGACTTTCAGTAAGCGATTGGCGAATCAAACGGCCGCGGCTGGCTCCGAGCGCGGTGCGCACGGCCAATTCGCGCTGCCGCACGGTCGCGCGAGCGAGCAACAGATTCGCGACATTGGTACACGCTACGAGCAATACTGCCAGCACGGAACCCAGCAAAATCCATGCGGCAAGCCGGGAATCATGAATCTGGCGATCCCGGAGGGAACGCACTACCAGGCTGACCTCTTTGCGGAACGCAGCGGGAACAAAGTTGAGGGACTGTTCGAATGCGGGTTGCAGCGCAATCGCGGCTTGCGCGGGACTGACACCGGGCTTGAGGCGCGCAAATCCTCGTAACACGGCGCCGGTGTTGGGGCGCTGCTGGGCGGCCTCATCTAGCGCTTGCGGCACGAGAAGATCGGCGCGAGCAAGTGTCGGCATCTCAAACGTGCGGGCAAGAACGCCGACGACTGTCGTCGGCTTGCCATCGAGCGGGATGGTCTTGCCGACAATCGAAGGATCGCCCGCGAATCGCGAGCGCCATAGCGCGTAAGAAAGAAGCGCTACCGGCGGCGCGTTCGGGCGGTCTTCCTCACGGGTGAAATTGCGGCCGAGAAGGGGCGGAATCTCGAAAGTGGTGAGAAACGTCGACTCGACTTCGGCGCAGGTTAACCGCGCGGGATTCTGTTGCGTCAGATCGCAGTCGGAGACGCCGGGGCGCATCGTGGTCATGGCTTCGAAAGCAGTTTGCTTGGCGCGCCACTCCAGATAATCCGCACCGAGCATGAATTCCATCGAATCCAGTGGGGCCTTGAACCCAAGCGAGACCAGGCGCTCTTGGTGCGGATAAGGGAGGCTGCGGAAGAGGATGCGGTCGACGACGCTGAACACCGCGGAAGTGGCTCCGATTCCAGCTGCGAGCGTCAGGATGGCGACGGCGGTGAATCCCGGGTTCTTTTTCAATGTGCGGGCGCCATAGCGCAAGTCCCGGAAAAATGTTTCGAGAAATGGCAGGCCGCGCTGGTCGCGGTACGATTCTTTGGTCTGCTCGAAGCCGCCGAAGGCGCGGCGTGCGGCGTGGCGGGCTTCCGCGAGAGTCATGCCTTTGCGAACGTTTTCTTCCACGAGCAAGTCCAGGTGCGCCTGCAACTCTGCGCTGAGGTCCTTCTCGGCGCGGGACTTTCCAAACATTCCACGAAGACGAAAGAAAAGAGTGCGCATGGTGATCGTTCTTCGTCTCCTTCACTCGTACCGCAGGGCGACCATCGGATCGACCCGCATGGCGCGCCGGGCTGGTAGGCCGCAAGCCAAAAGTGAGACGCAAAGTAGTGTGAAAACGACGATTGAGTAGGTGAGCGGGTCTGTGGGCGCGACGACAAAGAGCAAGCTCTTCAGAAAGTGCGCGAGTGCGAAAGAGCCTGCCAAACCAGCGACGAGGCCAATCGAGACAAGCGCCATGCTCTGGCCAACGATTAAGCGCAATAGCTCGCCGGGCTGTGCCCCCAGCGCGATGCGCACGCCGATCTCCCGGGTGCGCTGACTCACGGAGTACGAAATAACGCCGTAGATGCCCACGGCCGCCAGGAGCAGCGCCATGGCTCCGAACAGGCCGAGAAGAAATGTTCGGAAGCGCGGCTGGGCGACCGAGCTATACAGATAATCGGTCATGGGTTGAGGGTCCACGACGGGCAGGTCTTTGTCGGCGGACTGAATGCGCTCGCGGACGGCGGCAGCCAGCGCGGTGGGATTGCCTGCGCCGCGCACGGCAAAATTCATGACCCAGCAGGGATCCTGCTCGTAGGGAAGGTACATCTCTGGTTCGACTGGCAAGTCGAGACCTTCCTGCTTGGTATCGGCGACGATGCCGACGATCTCACGCGGAGCCTGAGAATTGAAACCGAAGACGATGCGTTTGCCGATGGGATCCTCGCCGGGGAAATAACGGTGAGCAAAAGTTTCGTTGACCATGGAAACTTTTAGAGAGGTGGCCGTATCGTGGGCATCGAAATCGCGTCCGCGCAGGAGCGGGATACCAAGAACTTGTAGAAAGTCCTGGCTTACGGCTGCGTAGTTGGCGTCGATTCGTTGTTCGGGCGCCTGGGGCCGGCCTTCGATCTGGAAGGCGAGGTCGATGCGCGAGCCGGTCATGGGAAGCGGGAGCGCGGCAGCAACTCCTTCGACGCCGGGCAAGGACTTGATGCGGTCGAGGGCCTGGCCGTAAAAGCGCGCCCATTCCTCGGGCGTGGTGTACTGCGATTGCGGGAGAGCGGTGGTGGCGACCAGCAGACCCTCAGTGCGAAAACCAGGGGAAACACTTTGCAGGCGGTAGAAGCTGCGGATCAAGAGTCCAGCGCCGGTGAGGAGAACCACGGCGAGAGCGACTTCGGAAATGACGAGAGTGCTGCGCATGCGCTGGCGGGGTGATCCTTCGCTCGCCCCGCGGCTGCCTTCCTTGAGCGACTCATGCATGTCTGTTTCCGCGGCTTGAAGAGCCGGGGCGAGTCCAAAGAGGATTCCCACAAAAAGGGCGAGGGCTAAGGTGAAATACAGCGCGGAGGCATCGACACGGACGTTGTGAAGTCTCGGCAATTCCGCGGGAAGAGAGGATTCGAGCGCACGTACTCCCCACCACGCGGCTGCAAGACCGAGCGTTGCGCCGATTCCGCTGAGAAGCACACTTTCCGTCAGAACCTGGCGCACAAGACGCAACTTGCCGGCACCGAGAGCTGTGCGTACAGCCATCTCGCGCGCGCGGGAAGTAGCCCGCGCAAGAAGAAGATTGGCAACATTGGCGCAAGCGATGAGCAGAACTAGTCCCACGGCGCCGAGAAGGACAAGCAGCGGCAGACGCACATCGCCTACAAGCTCGTTTTGCAGGGGAGCTATGCGGACTCCCCAGCCAGCGTTATCTTCGGGATAGAGCTTTGCGAGCCGCTCTTCAATCCCTGCCAGTTCGGATTGCGCTTGCTCGAGGGAGCGGCCGGGTTTCAACCGCGCTACAGCACTGAGGTAATGACCACCGCGGCGCGGGAGAAAATCCTTGAAATTCTGATCCTGGTTTACGGGGATCCAGAGATTGACGGGCGGCGTTTGAAAGGGAAACTGAAAACTTTCTGGGACGATGCCAACGACGGTGAAGGAACGTTTGTTCAGGGTGATCGAACTTCCTATCATCGTCGCTCGCGAACCGAGATGCCGCCACAGGCGTTCGCTCATGACCACCACTGGAGCAGCACCGGGCCGGTCTTCCTCGGGAAGAATCAGCCGTCCGGCGAGCGGGCGGGCACCGAGGAGCGGAAGAAGGTCGGGCGTTACCATGGCGGAGTCGATGACTTCGGGGGCGCCGAGGCCAGTGAGTGTCAGGTCATCCGCGTGAAAGGCGCCGAGGCGCTCGAAGGAAGTGGTCTGGTCGCGCCAATCGTTGAGATTCAGATACGAGACGCCGTTGGTAAATACGCCGAGCCGAGGAAGCGTTTGATGAACCGCTACGATGCGCTGAGGATCGGGAAAAGGAAGCGGTTTGAGGAGCACGGCGCTGACCACGCTGAAGATCGCAGTATTGGCGCCAATGCCGATGGCCAAGGTCAGGATCGCAGTGACGGCAAATCCGGGACGCTTTAAAAGCGTGCGCGCGGCGTAGCGCATATCCTGGAAGAGCGTCTCGAAAAAAGGCAGCGTGCGCTGGTCGCGGTAATTTTCTTTGATTTGCTCGAGGCCGCCGAACTCGCGGCGCGCTGCTCGGCGCGCTGCTTCCAAACTCATTCCGCGGCGAATGTTTTCTTCGGTGAGCAGCTCCAGATGCGCGCGCAGTTCGGCGTCCAGGTCCACGTCGAGATGTTGTTTGCGCAACAATCCGTGTAAGCGGTAGGCAGCGACTCGAAACCAGTTCATCTCAAGCTCCTTGGGCGCCGCCGAGCAGCCGCGCCATCAGCGCCGTGGTGCGCTCCCAGGTTTCGGTTTCGGCGAGCAGTTGTTTACGTCCGGCCCGCGTGAGCGAGTAATACTTGGCCTTGCGGTTGTTGTCCGAGACGCCCCACTTCGACGAAATCCAGCCACGCTGCTCCAGGCGCAGCAACGCGGGATAGAGCGTGCCTTGATTGAGCTTGAGCAAGTCCTCGGAGACCTGCTGAATGCGCTGGGCGATGCCGTAGCCATGGAGCGGGCCGAGCGCTTCGAGAGTCTTCAGCACGATCAGGTCGAGCGTGCCTTGCAGGACTTCGGCTTTGGATGGCGGCATGGGTTCTCCTTTTGGCATTCGACAGGAAGCTAGTCTAGCTCCTGTTGAATGTCAACAGGTACTACGCATGGATAGACGGGCCACGGGCAGAAATGTTTCCGAGGAAATCTGCGGAGAGCTGGCAGGAATGCGCGAGGGCGGGTACCGCGAGGAGGCGAAGTCAGTTTCAGGGCGTCTATCCGAAAGAAAAAGGCCCCGCGGGACGGGGCCTCGTCGAAACCTAATGGGAGAAATTGACCCGTTTCAGACCTTGGCGTCTGATCCGGCGGTCGCTGCGACTGCTGCTGCGGGAGCTTCCTCGCGGGCGGCGCGCTTGATGCGGGCGGCCTTGCCCCTGAGGTCGCGCAGATAGTAGAGGCGGGCGCGGCGAACTTTGCCCTTGCCGACGACTTCGATGGAGCTGATCGAGGGCGAATGCAGCGGGAAAATGCGCTCGATGCCCACACCAAAGCTGACGCGGCGAACCGTGAAGGTGGCGCCGGAAGCGCGGCCCTTCTTGGAAATCACCACTCCTTCGAATGCTTGCAGGCGTTCCTTTTCCTTCTCGCCCTCGCCTTCCTTGAGGCGGACGTTTACGCGCACGGTGTCGCCGGGGCGAAACTCGGGGAGGTCTTTGCGCAGTTGCGCTTCGTGTAGTTTTGCAATCACTGGATTCATGTTCGTGTTCCCTGCAGACCCACTCAGGCGGGGCCAGCTCTTCAAAGGCAAACCTCAATTATAGACAAATACTCGCAATTTTCATAGCAGAATGCTCGGCGGCAAGTGGAAGCGCACGCTAAAGAATCGCGCTGAGGATTGCTAGGCCATTGCGGAAGTCGTGCTTTTAGGGCGAATGACGGTTTGCGCGAAACGCTCCATTTCTTCGAGCTGTGGGCTGAATTGCAGCAGGACCAGGTCGACGCCCGCGGCCTCGAACTGTGCGATGCGCTCGGCAACTTGTTCGGCGGTGCCGACGAGGCCGGAGCGCAAGCCACGGTTCGAGACGGAGTAGTCTTCCAGCGAAACGCGCTGCTCGAGCTGTGTGCCGGCGAGCCACTGCTGATAATTGGCATAGCCCGCAGCGGATTGCTGCACATCGGTAATGCGCCGCAGTTCGTCTTGAGCCTCGCGCTCCGTTTCGCGCACGATGGCGTAGCCCGCGACGCCGAATTTCATGGGCGGCAGATTGTGCTTGGCGCGGCGTTCGCGAAGGTCTTTGATTTTCTCGCCTACGCGCTCCGGTGGATCGCCGTGCATCAAGTAGGCATCGCACTTTTCCGCGATGAGATCTTTCGCGGCGGGAGATTCGCCGCCCGCATAGAGCGTTGGCCGCGGCTGCGACACGGGCTTGGGTTCGAGAACGTTGTCCTCGACACGATAGTATTTTCCCGAATACGAAAAATGATCCTGCTTCCACACGCCGTCGAGAACATCGAGCCATTCGCTGGTGCGCGCGTAGCGATCATCGTGTTGTTCGAACATGACGCCATATTTGCGTGCCTCGTCGGCCCACCAGGAGGAAACAATGTTGAGCGTGAGGCGCCCGCCACTGATGTGATCGATGTTGGAGGCCTGTTTGGCCAGCAACGCAGGAAGATGGAATGTGGGCCGGACGGCAACCATCAGCTCGATGCGCTCGGTGACTGCGGCCAGCGCCGCCGCGGTGGACCAGGCATCGAGCGACGGGGCTTCGACGCCCTTGATGTCGTTCAGGTTCAGCTCGGCGATCAGCGTAAGGTCAAAGCCGATCTTTTCACTTCGCTGGGCCAGTTTTTTTACGTACGGCCAAGCCGCCTGCATGTTTTCGTTTTCAACGTTGCGCAGCCAGCCGCCGAAGACAGGTAGCCAATATCCGAATCTCATCGCTGGCCCTCGCCAATGGTGACGGATGATTTCCCTGCAACGACGCGCTCTTTACGCGCCGCCTGATGATTCCTCGCTTCCGCGATCAGAAAGTCCGCGAGCCGCGCGTAAGGATTGAAGCCGATCACGCGCTCCGGATCGGCAACGAAATTCGAAAGCGCGTTGATGTCGTAATACAGCAAGCGTCCGGTCGCGTCGTCGACGACGTATTCGATTCCGCCAACTTCGACGCCGGCCACTTCCATGATGCGTTCTACGTTTTCAATCAGCTCGCGCGGCGGCTCAAATGCCTCCACGGTGAGGCCGTTTTTCGGCGCATCGATGGGGCATCCGGGACGGCGGGCAAGTTCCTCGCCATCGGTGCTCTGGCAGATATCACCCGGACACAGGTTGTAGCTCTTTCCGGTGGTATGAATTTGGATGGCGTAAAGATATTCGCCGCCGAGCACTTCCACGCGAGTGATAATCCCGTTGCGCGGAGTGAACGCCTCCTGGACGAGCGCGATGGAATCAATCCCGAAGTACAGACGATTCTCTTCCACGGCACGCCGCAGTTGGTCAGGCGAATCGAATCGCTCGATACCTGCTCCGCTGCCGCCGATGTTGGGCTTGAGCACCAGTGGATATCCAATCGTTTCCGCAGCGGCCAGCGCTTGCGAGGGATGGTTAATCACCAGCGCCTTCGGATAGGGGAGGCCAAGCGATTCAAGCATTGTTAATTGCAACGCTTTGGAAGTTTCGTGTGTGAAACAGCGCGAGCCGTTCACCACGCGCACGCCCTTCTCTTCAAGGTGCGCCAGATAGTTGAGCGTATAGAAAATGCAGTGGCCCAATCCGCGCTGCCAAGCCGAGGGGCTCATGCGGTTGAAGAGCAGCGAAAACTCCCGCTCCGGCGACGCCACATCATATTGATGATGGCGCGCGTCGATTTTCACCCAGGGCACGCCGCGCTCGTCAAGCTTCTGGAAAAGCGGCTGGAACCAACTGGGATGCTCGTAATAGATGGCGATGGGTTTTTCGAGTGCGTGACCGTCGCCGTTTGCCGTGTTGCTCATGGAAACCCTCGTTGTTTGACGCTGAGACAAACAAAAGGCCGCTCTTCGGGAGCGGCCTCGAAATTCTTGCTGGCTTAGAACCCGCTATACCGCAAGACCTCTCGTGCCGCCTGAGACATTGCCCCAACAGATGTAACCGCCTGGACAGGCGCAATATTCCTGCATCTTGGAGTCTGCGCGCAGCAGGAGGTTACATGCAGTATGGGTCGTGGTCTTCACGGAATTGTCAGTATATCGCGGCCCCTTATCAGGGCAAAAGCAAATCAGGACGTTTACGGCGCGTCTTTTCGAGAGCGGCAGAGCGGCGCCATTTGGCAACTTCGGCGTGGTTGCCCCCGATCAAAACCTCCGGAACAACCCATCCACGATAGTCAGCAGGTCGCGTGTAGTGCGGGTAATCTAGAAGCAAGTGGTTGTTGGCGGCGGCCTCGTCATTTGCCCAGAGCCCACTACCGCCCGTTCTTGTAGGGGCGGGGCTTGCCCCGCCCGCTGCCGCACCACCCAGGCCTCGCGGGCTCATTTTGCTGAAAGATTCATTCTGTGAGGACGCTTCGTTCCCCAGCGCTCCAGGCAAAAGACGCGCGACAGCATCTAGAATGAGCGCAGCCGGCAATTCCCCTCCGCTCAAAACAAAATCCCCGATGGAAATTTCCTCGGTCGCCAGATGTTCGGCTACGCGCTCGTCCACTCCCTCATAACGTCCGCAAAGGAGAAAAACACGATCGAGCTGGGCATATCGTCGAGCCGTCTCCTGCGTAAAGAGCTCGCCCGCAGCGGACATCAGCACGATAGCCGTCTTGGGATCGCAGGCAGTTTGTTGCGTTGCGTCACCAACGCCGCGGCCCAGGAGAGCTTCGACGGCTTCAAACAGCGGCTCGGGTTTCAACACCATGCCTTCTCCGCCGCCGAAAGGTCGATCGTCCACCGTGCGATGCCGGTCCTTGGTAAACACGCGCAAGTCCTGCACATGCACTTCGACCAAGCCGGTCTCGCGTGCACGGCGGAGGATGCCGTGGTCGAGCGGGCCGGTGAAAAACTCCGGGAAAATGGTAATCAAGTCGAAACGCATGAGCAGCCAGTGTAGCCAAACGAAGTTGTGGGTGCCATTAGCTCTTTCCTCCGCGAGCGCGAGAAAGTTGAGCCCACGGACGGACATAGGACGTGGGTCCAATTCTGTCCCTCAGGACAGCTTGTGGCACGCTTCGGAGGCTCTTAATCTCTTGCGTAAATGCGGGGGCACCATAAATCCATCCGCGGGGGTTGCAAGATGGTCGCTTCGACTCGAGCCAGGAGCCTGCCTCCCGTCCTGTGTGTCCTGGGGCTGGTTTTTGGCTTGGCAGGTTGCGGTGGCTACAGCCAAGCAAAGGCGGGCGGAGGCGGAGCTGGTTTGCCTGCAACTCCGGCGGGCCTGCAGGCGACCGCAGGAAACGCGCAGGTCGCGCTCAGTTGGAACGCCAGCACTGGCGCAACGATTTATTACGTTAAACGCTCCACAACCACGGGCGGCCCCTACACTCAGGTTGGCGCTCCCAGCGCAACGAATTTCACCGACACAGGCCTCGCCAACGGCACAAAATACTTTTATGTTGTCTCTGCGTATGACTCGGCTGGTCAAAGCGCGAATTCCTCCGAGGTCAGCGCCACACCAACGGGTCCCCAGCAAATTCCCGCTGCTCCAACTGGCCTAAGCGCAACAGCAGGAAACGCCCAGGTGAGCCTTACCTGGACGGCCAGCAGTGGCGCGACGAGTTATCACGTCAAGCGCTCCACAACCAATGGCGCGGGCTACTCACAGATTGCGGCGCCGACTGGAGCAAGTTTTGCCGATACTGGAGTCGTCAACGGGACAACCTATTTCTACGTCGTCACAGCTGTAAATTCCGCTGGCGAGAGCGGCAACTCCAACCAGGCGAGCGCAACCCCCACAGTTGCCGTGCAGATTCCCGCGGCCCCGACGGGTTTGAGCGCCGCAGCGGGCAATGCGCAGGTTAGCCTGACGTGGACTGGCAGCGCCGGCGCGACGAGCTATCACGTCAAGCGCTCAACGACCAGCGGTGGGCCATATTCTCAGGTTAGCGCGCCTACTGTGACCAATTTCAGTGACACAGGCCTTGCGAATGGTACGGCTTACTTCTACGTCGTTTCGGCACTTAACTCCGCCGGGGAAAGCGTCAACTCAGCGCAAGTAACCGCGACACCTACGAACACTTCACCTGCCCCAGACGTGACCATCACCATCGATCCCACCAAGACCAAGCCCATTTCTCCCTATATCTATGGCCTGAATTTTTACTCCGGCAACACCAACCCTCCTCCGATGCTGACCCTGGACCGCGACGGCGGCAACCGCTGGACCGCGTACAACTGGGAGACTAACGCGTCGAATGCCGGCAGCGACTTTAACTATCAGAACGACAATTTCCTGAGCAGCAGCAACGTTCCCGCCGAAGCGGTGCGCAGCTTCATCGCCGCGGATCAAAATATCGGCATGGCAAGCCTGGTGACCGTACAGTTGCAGGGCCTTGTATCGGCCGACGAGAACGGTCCGGTCAGCGTGGCCAATCCTCCTGACCTGACGCGCTTCAAAACGGTCGTCGACAAAAAGAGCACGGTTTCCAGTGTTCCATTCACCGTCAATCCCGTCACCACCGATGCCAGCGTCTACATGGACGAGTTCGTCTGGACCCTGGACCAGAAGCTGCCGGGAATCTTCGGCGCGAATCCGGTGCACCCCACGTTCCTCAGTCTCGACAACGAGCCGGAACTCTGGAATTCCACCCATCTGGAGGTGCAAGGACACAACCCGGTCACGTCGGACAACTACATCACCAAGACCATCAATCTTTCGAAAGCCATCAAAGACCAATTCCCCGACGTTTTGATCTTCGGGCCCGTGCACTACGGTTTTCAAGGCATCTACAATTGGCAGGGAGAATTAAGCGCCACACCCAGCGGCGCAAACTGGTTCCCGGATAAATACCTGCAAGCTCTAAAGACCGCTTCGACCGCGTACGGGAAAGCCTTGGTGGACGTTTATGACTTCCACTGGTACGCCGAAGACTACGATGCCAATGGAACGCGCGTGCTCAATCTTACCGCCACGACGCTGACTGATGCCCAAGTCCAGCTCATCGTGCAGAGCCCGCGAAATCTGTGGGATCCCACTTTCAATGACGCAGGCAACAGCAATCCGTGGATCTATCAGGAACTTGGCAGCACTCCCATCAACATCCTTGGCCGGCTCCAGGCCAAGATCAACGCCGAGAATCCCGGCATGAAAATCTCCATCACGGAATACGAGAGCGGCGGCTGGAATCACATCGCGGGAACCATCGCCCAAGCCGATAACCTCGGCATCTTCGGCGCGCAAGGCGTTTTCGTCGCCAGTTTCTGGCCTCCGAACGGCACGTATTCCTATGCGCTCGCGGGCTTTCGCGCGTTCCGCGGCTTCGATGGAGCCACCGCCAGCTTCGGCGACACTTCGTTGCAAGCCACTTCAAGCAACGTGCAAAACGTGGTTGTGTATGCGAGCGCGAACAGCAGCACGCCGGGCCGCGTCGTGTTTGTGGCTATCAATCGTTCCACATCCGCGCAGGTGACCGCAATCAACGGCCAAGCTCTCTCCGGCACTGCTCATCTTTATCAGATGACTGGGGCCTCGGCTCAAGCGCAATCCTCCGCCGGAACTCCGGTCCAGCCCGTCGCCACGGGAACGATGGCCGCAAGCGGCTCGTCGCTCACGATCACACTCCCCCCGCTGAGCGTCACGACCATCGACGTTCAGTAGTTCAAGCGTGGAACGCGCCGTCGTCATTCACTCCTGACGATTCAAATCGCGGAGGCCTTCCGGAAGAAGTACGTCAATGCGGCGGGCCGTCGTGTCGATGCGCGTGCAAATATCTATCGCCAGTGGAATCAGCACCTCGCCCTGCGAGGTCTGCACTTCGAGAAGTGGTGTGCCGGTGAGTTCTTCGCCGGGAAATTGAACGTCGAGCACCGTTCCCAAGAAAGCCGGCGCCTCGGCGAGCGAGCACGGCGACGAAGAGACTACCGGAGGCTCGGAAGGTTGTGCGAAAACCGAGCAGCCAATCAGGTCGGAAACGAAATATTGGCCAGCCGGGAGAGTGACGCGCTGTTCGAACGGCAAGAGCACGTCCTGGCCGCGAAGTTTCTCTGCATCGTTGATGGAGTTGACCCCTTCGAAATGAAAGACCGCCTGCCCACGATGATTCTGACTGAGCCAGCAGGATTTTACGGCGATGCGGCGAGGTTCCGCGTTCCCGGCAAACTGGCCCACAAGAACCTCCGGCAATTTGGTAAGGCGTTCGGGAAAATCGGTCAGCAGCTCGGCGGCTACTTCACCCTTATTGCCGCGGGCACGCAAGATGCGGGCGACGATGATCCAGCGTGGAGTTTCAGTGCTCAATGGTAAGGGTAAAAGCCAGCAGCTAATCTTCCAGAATCTCGAGCGTAAAGCGTTTGTGGACTTTCATCCCCGCGGCGCCGAGGAGCGTTCGAATGGCTTTAGCGGTGCGACCCTGACGTCCGATGACTTTTCCCAAGTCCTCGGGATGCACTCGTAGCTCCAGCACGATGACCTGCGACCCCTGGACAGACTTCACCTGTACTTCCTCGGGATGATCCACGAGGGCTCTGGCGATGGCTTCGACCAGCTCCTTCATCGGATACCTCCGCTCCATCGCGACCCCGAGGCCAGGGGGTCCATTAGCGTTTGATTACCGGGGATAACGAACCACGGGTACCTGGGAATGGCGTCCCCGGGTTGCCGGGAAACACACAAAACTTCAGGAGGGCCTGCGATTACGCAATCTTTTGCAGCTTCAGAAAGCTGCGCACGGTGTCGCTGGGCTGCGCGCCTACTCCGAGCCAATACTTGATGCGCTCGGCATCCAGCTTGATCTCCGCGGGCTTCTTCAATGGATCGTACGTGCCCACCGCTTCCTTGACGCGGCCATCGCGCGGCCGGGTCCTCTCAATGACCACCACGCGGTAAAACGGCTTCTTCTTCTTGCCAATCCTAGACAGACGAATCGTTAACACTAAGTCAGTCCTCCTAAACCCATCTATTGTAGCCTGCTGGCCTGCTAAGCGGCAATCGAAGATGTCAATGAACAGAATCCGATGGATTTGGAAAACTACATCGTTACCCTGGGCGGGAATTGGCACCGCTTCCTGACCTATGCGCTCGGTGGCCGCCGGAACACAAGATTGCTCTTCGCTTGCGGTACGTTGTACATTTTTCTCCATGCGAAATAGGCGATTTTGTGCGGCGCTGACTCTACTCTTTTTCCTCCAAACGATTAGCGGGAGCCGTTTCTTCGTGCGCGGCCAACAGACGGTGGCAGACATTGGTCTCGCCGCGCCGCCAGGAGCAGCGGTTATCGAAATCGCGCGTGGAGAAGGCATTTTCAACGAGCCTGCGATCGCTGTGAACGCCAGGAGTCCGCAACAGGTCGTTGCGGCATTCCAGTCTCCAGCCAGCGCTTCGTATTCTCGCGATAGCGGAAAGACCTGGACCATGGCAAAGGGAACAGCGCCATCCGACTATCAGGTCTCGGGGGATGTTTCGGTCACTTTCGATAATCAGGGCCGGGCGTTTCTCTGCTACATCGCTTTCGACAAACTCGGAACGGAAAATTATTGGGCCAGAGGCGCCACGCGCAACGGTATTTTCGTGCGGCGCTCGCCCGATGGCGGAAAAACCTGGGAAGAAAATGCCGCCACGGTCATCGCGCAAAAAACCGAACCCGGCATTCCGTTCGAAGACAAGCCCTACATCGTGGCCGACCAAAACGCTCATTCGCGTTTTGTGGGGAACCTCTATGTCGGCTGGACAGAATTCACGCTGACGAAATCGGTGATTCTTTTCTCGCGTTCCGTGGATGGCGGCGCGACGTGGTCGAAACCGCTGGAGATCAGCACGCATGAGGGACTGCCGCGCGACGATACCGGAGCCGTCGAGGGATTTACAGGCGCTGTCGCCGCTGACGGAACGCTATATGCCGTCTGGGCCGACGGCTTGGAAATTGCTTTCGCAACCTCGCGCGATGGCGGCCAAAGCTTCTCTCATTCCCACGTCGTTTTGAAGACCGCGCCTTCCTACTTCGCTCTCTCGGGCGCTTACCGCGCCAACGGCTTCCCGCAGATCGGCATCGATCCGCGTTCGAACCGGCTGTTTGTCAGTTGGGCCGACTATCGCAACGGCGACTTGGACGTATTCGTTTCCACTTCCGCGGACGGCGGGAAGCAATGGTCGGAAGCTACGCGAGTGAATTCCGATCCCCTGCACAATGGCGCGGACCAGTTCTTTCAATGGATGGCAGTCGATCCCGTGGATGGCTCCGCGAACCTAGTCTTCTACGACCGGCGCTCCGACCCGGAAAACCGCAAATGCAATTTTGTTCTGGCGCGCTCCACGGATGGTGGGCGCACGTTCACGAATTACGCTTGGACCATGAACGCGTTCGATCCCAAAGGTGATTTCATTGGAGACTACAGCGGTATTGCAGCGTACGCCGGACGCGTCTACGGTGTCTGGGGCCGCAATGCTCGTCCCGATGAGACTTCGGACAAGTCACAAAGTGGCGCCGAAGCAAGTTCAACGGAAAAGTCGAGTGCAGCCGAAGAGAAACAGGCGAAAGAAAAACAGGATTCTGTTACGGCACCCGAACCACAGCGAAAGCCGAAAAAGAAAATACAGGTTGTTGAAGTCGGCCTGGCGGACTTCTCTCCGCATTGAATCGGTGGCTTGGATTTTTTATCGAAACTTTCCCATCGAAGGCGCCAAACTGCCTGATGGTCCGGCAAATTGCCATGTGCTATTCTTGCAACTTCCAGTTTATGAGCTACCGTCAAGAGCTTAAGGATTTGCTCCGTGAAAAATCCCTCGTGGTAGGCGAGATCGTCCTTTCGTCGGGCAAAAAGAGCAATTATTACCTCGATTGCAAGCTGACAACCCTCGATCCCAAAGGCGCGTTCCTCACGGGACATGTTTTGCTGGAGCTTCTGCAAAAGAATGGAATCAAGGCAGACGCCATTGGCGGTTTGAGCATGGGAGCGGATCCCCTGGTTTCCGCGGCTTCCGTCGTCAGCCACATCGAGAAAACTCCGCTGCCTGGTTTTCTGATTCGGAAGGAAGCCAAGAAGCATGGGCGAATGAAGCAGATCGAAGGCATCGACAAAAACGTCAAGGACGTCGTGATTGTCGACGAAGTTTGCACTACCGGCAAGGCCACGCAAGAGGCCATCGACGCTGCCGAGAACGAAGGATATCGAGTCGTTGCAGTGATCAGCCTGGTGGACCGGGAAGAGGGCGGCTCTGATGCTTTCCGCAAAAAATATCGATATTTTTCGGTTTTCACTGCTTCCGAGCTTTTGGCCAACGCCAGCACGCAAACCGCTGCGCAGAAATGACGCGCTCCCGCAAAAACGTCTGATTATCCGAGGCGGTTCAGCCCATTGAATGCTGCGGTCTTGTAACATTCGGCGAGCGTGGGGTAGTTGAAGACCGTGTTCACGAAATAAGTGATCTTGCCTTTTAGCAAAAATACCGCTTGGCCGATGTGCAGGAGTTCCGCGGCGTCTTCCCCGAAAATGTGCACGCCGAGGAGTTCGAGAGTCTCACGGTGGAATAAAAGTTTGAGGCGGCCATCCGTGTGGCCACTAATCTGCCCGCGCGCAATTTCGCGGTAGTAAGCCACGCCAACTTCATAGGGAACATCCGCATCGGTGAGTTGTTCTTCCGTTCTGCCAATAAAGGAAATCTGCGGAATCGTGTAGATGCCGTAAGGATACCCGGCGGGATCGCTCTGCACGTTCAAGCCGAAGGCGCGCGCGGCGGAAATGCGCCCCTGTTCCATGGAAACGGAAGCCAGGCTGGGAAATCCGATGACGTCGCCCACGGCGAAAATGTGCGATTGCGCCGTGCGGTAATCCGCATCGACTTTAATGCGGCCGCGGTCGTCGGCCTCAATTCCTGCGGCCGGGAGATTTAATCCGTCCACATTTCCCTGGCGGCCCACGGCATAGAGCAATGCGTCGGCGATGATGCGTTTCTTGCTGACAAGGTTCGCCGCGACTTTTCCTTCGGGCAATTCTTCGACGCTTTCCACCTCTTCATTGAGGCGCAGCGTAGCGCGCTGATCGCGCATGTGGTAGGTCAGCGCTTCGACCATTTCCGTGTCGGCGAATTCCAGCAGCCTCGGGCGTTTCTCCACGATGATCACGCGCACGCCCAGCGTGGCGAACATGCAGGCGTACTCGACGCCGATCACGCCGCCACCGACAACGATGAGCGTTTTCGGAATCTGCGGCATGCTCAAAATCTGGTCGCTATTGATGATGTTGCGCCCGTTGATGGGCACCTTGGGGTTGACGGAGGGTCGGGTGCCCGTGGCAATCACGATGTATTGCCCTTCGATCTCAGCATACCCGTTCACGTTCTCCACGCGAACGTGGTGCGCATCGATAAATTGCCCGATACCGTGAATGAGGTCCACCCCGTTGCGCTTGAGCTGGCTCTGAATGACTCCGACTTCGTTTTCCACGACGTGCTGCACCCGAAAATTCAGGTCACCCATGGTGACGGCATCTTTGTGGTTGTGGTTCGTGCCATAAAAACTTTTGTCGTAGAAGCCGGAAAGATGCAGGACCGCCTCGCGCATGGTCTTGCTGGGAATGGTTCCAATATTAATGGACACGCCGCCGACCGCGGTCTGCCTCTCGATGATGGCGACGCGTTTCCCTGCCTTGGCTCCCTGGATGGCGGCACGCTGCCCGCCTGGACCGGAACCGATGACTACCAAATCAAACGGCTGCATTCGAGGAGTCCTGTGTAGAGTCTTCGTCCGCGGGGCGAACGGGGCCGGGCGTCACGGCTGAATGATTGTAGACGACGGCAGGCGTTCGCAAAGCGTGCGCGTGGGGAGAGTTAATTGTTTCGCCGGCAAGACGCATGAGATGTTCCTGTACGGAAAAACCGTGGCCGTTGCGCACGGCCTTCGGCCGTGAATACGTTCCGTCGCTGCCGAGGATACGCGCCTTGCGTGTGTCCGCTAGATAGGACGAAAGAATCTCGGTGCACACACGTTCGCAAAGAACCGGATCCTTCAGCGGGAAAACGACTTCGATACGTTCGTAGAGGTTGCGCGGCATCCAATCGGCGCTCCCAAGGTAGACTTCCGGCTTGCCGCCGTTCTCGAAATAAAATATGCGGCTATGTTCCAGAAAGCGCCCAACGATGCTTCGAACGCGGATGCGGCTGCTCAGTCCGCGAAGGCCGGGAACCAGAGCGCACTGGCCGCGCACGATGAGATCGATTTCCACTCCGGCCCGCGAAGCACGATACAGCGCCTGAATGATGGGCGGATCGACGACCGCGTTGACTTTGACGATCATGCGGGCCGGACGCCCCTGGCGCGCGTGGCGCGCTTCACGGTCAATCAGCGCGATGAACGTCTTGGCCATGTCCCGCGGGGCTACGATCAGCGGCTTATAACTGGGCTGCTCGGCGTACGCGGTGAGGTAGTTGAAGGCGTCATGAGCAGCGGACGTGATGGCGTCGTCGCGCGTGAGCAGGCTGAGGTCCGAGTAGTAGCGCGCGGTTGAGGGATTGTAGTTGCCCGTGCCGAGATGCGCGTAGCGGCGAATCTTGCCGTCCGGATCGTGCCGCACGATGAGAGCGAGTTTCGCGTGTGTTTTCAGACCAGCGACGCCGTGGAAGACTTGAACGCCTGCATCTTCGAAACTGCGCGCCCAGCGAATGTTGGTGGCTTCATCGAAACTAGCCTTGAGTTCCACGACGACGGTGACTTCCTTCTTGCCCGCGGCTTCAAGAAGCGCCTGGGCGATCGGGGAGTCGGAATTCGTGCGGTAGAGAGTTTGCTTGATCGAGAGCACGCGGGGGTCGTGCGCCGCGGTTTGCAGAAAATGCACCACCGTGTCGTAGCAATCGTAAGGGTGATGCAGGAGAACGTCCTGGCGGCGAATGGATTCGAACATGGAGTCGGCGTCGTGGCCAACGCGAACCTGGCGCTGCAGAAATTGCGGATACTTCAGATCAGGCCGCGGCGTCTCGTCATAGATCTGGAACAAGCGCTGGAGATTGACGGGGCCGTTCACGCGGAAAATCAGGGATTCGTCGAGTTCAAACGTGGAGACCAGGTGGGCAACAATTTCGGGATGCGCGGCCGCTCCGATTTCCAGACGCACTGCTTCGCCTTTGCGCCGCTGCGTGACTTGCGAATCGACGGCATCGAGCAGGCTGCGGGTCTCTTCTTCCTCGAGGTACAGATTGCTGTTGCGTGTGATGCGAAACGGGGCGGAAGCGAGAATCTCGTAGCCGCGATAGAGCTTGGCCACATGCGTGGAGATGATGTCCTGCAAAAACACATAGTGGATGCCGCCGTTTGCAGCCGGGACCCGCAGCAGGCGCGGGAGCGCGCGCGGAACAGTGAGCACGCCGAAATAAGGCTTGCCGTTGCCGCCTCGCCGGCGCCGCAACAGAAATGCGATACACAGCGCTTTGTTCAGGACGTGGGGAAACGGGTGGGACGGATCGACGGTCACCGGCGTAAGCATGGGATACACGCGGCGGTCATAGAAGGTCTTGGCCGCTTGAAGCGCTTTGGGTTCGAGCTCGTCCATGGAAAGCACGCGGATGGAATGCTTCGCCAGCGCGGGAAGGAGTTCGTCGTTCCAGCACTTGTCCTGATCGCGGACAAACGTGTGCATCGCGGCGGAAACGGTTTCGAGTTCCTGTTCGGCGGTCAGGCCGTCCGGGCCGGTTTCGCGCGAGCCGTGCTCGATGCGCTGCAGGAAGCTCGCGACGCGCACCTCGACAAATTCATCTAGATTGTTCGCAGTGATGGCCAGAAACTTGACGCGCTCAAGGAGCGGGTTGCCGATGTCGCGGGCTTCTTCGAGTACGCGGCGATTGAACTCCAGCCACTGAATGTGACGGTTGAAATAGTAACGAGGGTCGTCGAGCGCAATGCGTGTCATATATTTGTCTCGGGGATGCCAAGACATACCGCATCCGTGTT
>Ga0210384_10000561_pt1 | contig 56765 bp, 49 predicted proteins | sample IncBWH2MmetaG_FD_160574 | JGI IMG/M metagenome (GOLD analysis project Ga0210384, IMG submission 160574) | Forest soil microbial communities from Barre Woods Harvard Forest LTER site, Petersham, Massachusetts, United States - Inc-BW-H-2-M | ecosystem: Environmental > Terrestrial > Soil >...
GGGGTTGTTCTTGGTGCGTCGCGCGAGAATTTGCATCACGCGGCGAATCTCTTCGTCCCGCCCGATGACCGGATCAAGCTTCGAGCGGCGGGCCAAGTCCGTGAGGTCGCGAGCATATTTTTCGAGCGCTTCATAGGTGGCTTCGGGATTTTGCGAGGTGACGCGCTGCGTACCACGAACGCCGGTCAGCGCTTGCAGGATCGCTTCATAGGAAGCGCCATGACGCTTGAGCAGAATCCCCGCTGGATCGCGGTCCTGCCCGGCAATGGCGAGAAATAGATGCTCGGTCGAGACATATTCATCCTTGAATTTGCCGGCTTCGTCGAAAGCCTTTTCAAGCACGTCATTCAATGCGCGCCCCATGTGCTGCTGGGCAAAGCCCTGCACTTTGGGCAGCCGCGCCACTTCGCGCGCGATTTCCTCAGACAACGTTTCGCTGCGAACGCCCAGGCGCGCGAGAATCGGCGGCACCACCCCGTCGGTCTGCGCAATCAGCGCTTCGAGCAAGTGTAGCGGCACGATCTCCTGATTCTCGTGACGCGCTGCAACCTCCTGGGCGCTTTGCACGGCTTCCTGGGCCTTCACGGTCATTTTTTCGAATCGCAGCATATTTCCCCCACCATCCATGAAAAAGGGGCCGGCCTACTTCCCAGCCCCTCCTTCATAGCACTTATTCAACCGAAACCGCCAGCTTACCTGCCTGCTGCGGCCGCGGCTGCTGTACCGACGTTCACCTTGATCTGCTTCGGCTTGGCTTCCTCGCGCTTCGGGATGCTAAGCGTCAGCACACCATTCTGGTAATCGGCCTTGATCGCGTCCGTGTTCACGGTGCTCGCCAGCGAGAAGCTGCGAGCAAACGAGCCGTAGGCGCGCTCCACACGCAGGTAGTTGTCCTGATCGACTTTCTTCTCGAATTTGCGTTCGCCGCGAATCGTGAGGATGTTGTTTTCGATGCGGATGTCGAGATCCTTGGGATCGATGTCCGGCAAATCGGCCTTGACGACCAACTCGTGCTCGGTCTCAAAGATGTCAACAGCCGGGGCCCAAGTGGTGAGATTAGAATCCTCCCCACCGCGTGCCAAAACGTCATTGAAGACGCGGTTGATCTGGTCTTGAAGAGTTCCGGCAACGGAGAAAGGTTCGAAGCGAGTTATAGTTCTCATAGCGAGTATCCCCTCCATAGGTGATTCCAACGAAATCATAAAATATGAGTGCTGTATTGTCAAGTGAAATTATTGGCTGCCTGTCTGTGGATGTAAGTATTTATATTTCTGTAATATACGCGATATAGAGGTGGCTTCAGGGTTTGCTGTTGGAAGACTTGTCCGCGCGAGGTGCCTGATTCGGGCGCCGTCCCCATCGCCAGCGTGCCACTCCCTGGAAGCTGTTAAACTGCCCGTGAATGCGAATCGAAGAGCTCGACTACCAACTGCCTAAAGGACAGATCGCTCAGCGACCGGTGGAACGCCGCGAGGCTTCTCGACTGCTCACTTTCCATCGGCAAAGCGGTGATTTCGAGGATCATTTATTTGCCGAGCTCCCAACGCTGCTCCACGGCAATGAGCTTGTCGTCCTCAACAACACGCGGGTGATCCCGGCGCGTTTGTTTGGCCGGCGACTGGGCGTCCATTCGCAGCGTCCCTCGCGGGCGACAAAATGCGAACACCTTCAGGGAACGGTGGAAATTTTTCTCACCCGCCAGATCGAGGGGAATATCTGGGAGGCGCTGGTGCGGCCGGGGCGCAAAATGCATATTGCCGAGCGCGTTCTTTTAGGAGAGGGCGAGCTAGAAGCGGAAGTGATAGGGCGAGGGGAGTTGGGGTTGCGAACGCTGCGCTTATCTTCGCGCGACTCGAGGAACGTGCTGGAGCACATCGAGCGCATAGGTCACGTGCCGCTGCCGCCTTACATCGACCGCCCCGACGAAACGTCCGACCGCGATCGGTATCAAACCGTCTTCGCGAAACAACCGGGTGCAATCGCAGCCCCGACAGCAGGATTGCATTTCACTCCGGAGATTTTGGAGGAGATTCGGCGGCTCGGCTCAGAAATCTGCGAGCTCACGCTGCACGTTGGGCTAGGGACGTTTCAACCGATTCATGGCGAAACGCTCGAAGAGCACGTGATGCATGGAGAATCCTACGAAATACCGCCGGAGACAGTCGAGCAAATTGTCGCCGCACGCCAAGCAGGACGGCCAATTCTGGCGGTGGGCACGACGGTGGTCCGGGCCCTTGAAGACGCGGCGCAACGCGCAACCGCGGCAAACAACGCGCGGCTGCTTTTCGCTGGGCGCGCAGAGGCCCGTTTGTTCATTGTTCCGGGTTTCCGCTTTCGAGTAGTGGACGCGCTGCTAACGAACTTCCATTTGCCCCGCTCGACGCTGCTGGCTCTGGTATGCGCGTTCGGTGGCCGCGAGAGAATTCTTGGCGCGTACCGGCATGCCGTAGAGTCAGGCTACCGCTTTTACAGCTATGGCGACTGCATGTTGATTCGCTAGGGGATTCGCTGGCGAGACCGGAGGGAAATCGGATGTTGCGTTCTCTCTTTCCGCATTCCTAAAGCGAGGGAGACAAACGCTTCCCCTAAGGAAACTGCGAAATTCCGCAGCTCGAAGATGTTTCCTGCAAGCATGAGGAGGAAGGAGGCCGCAGCGGATTGCAGCCTCCACCTCGTCCAATCGAAAGGAGTCACGTAAGCTCCTTCATTCATTACTCGTTAAATACAAATACTTGCGCCTTGCCGGCGAAACGCACTTCTCTCACCTGCCCATCGACTCCGATGAGCAAGCTGTCATACACCGCTTTTGTCTGGCGGTCTTCCCAGCGGCCTTCGCTCTCGGCCACCGGTTTGTTCCCTTTTTGGACAGTGACTTTGTTACCGTCGATAAGGAGGCGATACTCTCCTGCGGTCAGGTCGGCCTTGCCGACTTTCGCGGCTTGAGCGATGTTGATTGTCTTGGTGAAGGGCTTGGCAAATAGAGGCACTGCCAGCGCAAGAGCGGCGAGCAGAGCGGCACTGCGGAAGAAAGAGTTGGTTTTCATGCGTGTCACTTTCCTTTCCATCTGGATCGAGTCAGCCGTTGCAGGCTGCGAAGGGTAGACAGAGAGTTGACACGCGTTCCCCGGGCGAGTAATCTCGCCTCAAAGACACCACCTCTTCCTGGACTAACGGCCGGAAAGACTTGCGTGTCACCGCCCCGCGGCTGCCACCGCGGGGTTTTTGATTTTGGTTTCTCTGGCTTGCCCGGAACAGCTTCATTCCCGGCTGCACTCGTATAGACGAATAACCCCCCGCGAATGTTTCGCCGGGGTAGGAGAAATTTTAGAGAAAAACCGTCTCGGGGAGACGGTTCGCAAGGGGATGAGGTTCGATTTAATTCTTTGTTTTTTCTAAATTTGCAGAGGGTCTGGAAAGTATCGAAAATTTCGTGGAAACGTTTTTCAGTCCGCCACGTCTCCGGGCTCTTCGTAAACTACGGCCCAGTTCGGGGCATCGATTCGTGCATCGTTAACCGGCTTCATCTATACTCAGATGCTCTTGGATACCTGGAATGCGGATTCTCGTTCTCAGCGATCTGCACGCGAACATGACGGCGTTTGACGCGGCCCTGGAAGCGGCGAAGGGCCGCTGGGACATTCCGGTTTGCCTGGGCGATGTCGTGGGTTACGGGCCGGATCCAAACGAAGTCACGGCACGTTTGCGCGAATTAGGGGCGCAAACGATTCGAGGGAATCATGACAAAGCAGCCACGAGACTGATGGCGGCTGACGATTTCAATCCTATCGCCAGGGCTGCCGTCGATTGGACACACTCGCAACTCACTCCCCAGAATCTCGCATGGCTGACGACTCTTCCCCCGGGCCCGTTTGCCACGGACGGCATCGTGCTGATCCACGGCGCGTTTCACGATGAGGACGAGTATGTTTTCACGCCGGCGCAGGCGCTTGACGGTCTTCTCGACTCATCCTCAGCGGTCACTTTTTTTGGCCACACGCACCATCAAGGCGGCTTCGCATACGAGGATTCCAACCTCGAGGTTCTCCAGGTTCACCCGCGGGTTAGCGAATCGTTTGCGGCGCTTCGGATCGAACCGCCGCGGCGTTATCTCCTGAATCCGGGCTCGATCGGGCAGCCGCGCGATTCGGATTCGCGCGCGGCGTTTGCCATTGCTGATCTCGAGCATCAAACAGTGGAATTCTGGCGCGTTCCTTACGATATTGCGGCGGTGCAAGAACGCATGCGCGCAGCCCGGCTCCCCGAGCCGCTGGTGCAGCGCCTGGCCCTGGGCCGCTGAGTCTCACCGCAAAGCCAGCGTTTTTTGCTACATTGATGATGTGCACGCGCTTCTGCCCAACGAATCATCTTCCCCATCGACGCGAGAAGGCAACGATTCCGGATTTGCGTGGAAAATATTCGTGGTGGGAGTGCTGGTTGTCGGGGGAGTTTTCTACTTCTGGTCGGGCCACACGTCGGGACCGGGAGGACCTCCGGCGCGAGCCAGCTTGCCGTTCGGCGTTGAAGAGCAAGCGTACGCTCCGCGAATAGAAATACAGAACATTTCGCTGAGCCGCGCGGAAAATTTCATCCACCAGGAGGTTACGTCTCTATCCGCCGAGCTTGTGAACGGCGGCCCGCGTACCGTCGCTGGGTTGGAGTTAACCGTCGAGTTCTCGGACGAGCTGCATCAAGTGATCCTCCGGGAATCCCGCGCAGTTCTGTCCGTCCGCGAACCGGCAATGCCACCGGGCGAACACCGCTCCTTTGAGATCTCCTTCGATCACATCCCGCCGACGTGGAATATGCAGCAGCCCACCGTGCGGATTACGGGGCTGCAGTTTGTGACCGCAATAAAATAGCTGCAATAATAAGTACTTCAATTATAATTAGGGGCATGGAACTCGCCAACGAGCTCAAGGGGAGTCTGCGCGAATTCTCCGCTCGGGGAGCGGTCGAAGTACGCGAAAACGGCAGCCGGGTCGCTTCTCTCGCCGTGCTCTCCTGGGAAGTGCGGAGCGCAGGAGAAAAACCGCTGCTCCATCTGTGGTCCGAGCAATACAACCTGACGCGGCGCGTTCTCGCCATCACCGACCATTCCGACGAGCGCCTGGCACTGGCGGTCGAGCGTTTTGGCCGCGCCAAACCGGAGCGCCTCGAATTTATCCTGGTGGGATTTGAACGCTCCCAGCGAGAGCTCTCCCGCGAAGAATTTTGCGCGCGATTATCGCGCGTTCTTGCGGAACAGTTTCCGGATGAGTCCGTGGAATCGCTGGTCATTTCGCCGGATCTGGAGCACTCGCTATCGGGCAACTACGCCCGAGGCTTGCTTCGCCGCGGGTCGACGCACATTGCTGTCCTGGGTGTTCCCGAGGGGGATTCCGGGGAAGTGACGACGAATAGCCTTACCTTTGGGCTGCTCTGGCTCGATCGCGCGCGCCGATCGGCCCGGCGCGGCGGTATTTCGGCTTTGCGAATGATTTTACCCAAGAAGGCTAGCTTGCCGATCGCGCACAGGATGGCGGCGGTCGATTCAAGCGTTCCCTTGGAGCTTTTCGAATACGATTCCGCGCGAGAGATACTCGAACGAGTCGAGCCGAAGTCACTCGGAAACCTTTCCACCTTCCTTGTGCCTCATCGCGAAACGCAAGCGCTTCTCGATCGGGCTCGCCCCGCCTTGGACCCCATCCTGGCTTCGGCGGGACAGAAGATTTCTCTTCATCCAGTAGTGCCTTCGCGTGAAGTTGTTTTGCGATTTCGCGGCCTGTCTTTCGCCCGCTGGGCTGACAACCGCATATTCTTCGGAGCCAATGATCCGCGACAAGAGCTCACGCCGGACTCTCAGCAGATGTTTGCGCGCCTGTTGCGTGACCTCGAGACTTTTCGCCATCCGCTGGCCGCGGATACGCGTCACCCGCTCTATCGCGCGCAGCCGGAGCGCTGGCTAGAATCGTTGGTCCGTGAGGATGTCACCCGCGCCGATGCGGTGCTTGACCCTCGCTATGCCTACAGCCAGGTTTTCGCCACTGCTGGCGGCGAACACGGAATCCTCGATCTCCTTGGAGTCACGCGATCCGGGCGACTGGCTATCCTCGAACTAAAAGCCGGCGAGCACATCCATCTTCCTATACAGGCGGCAGACTATTGGCTTCGCGTGCGGCGCCATTTGCAGCAAGGCGATTTCGAGCGCTACGGTTATTTCCCCCGCGTGCAGCTTCAGGCTGCGCCGCCAATCGTTTACCTGGTCGCTCCAGCCCTGCACTTTCATCCGGCGACCGACACCCTTCTTCATTATCTTTCGCGCGAGCTGGAGGTTGTCCGGGTAGGCTTGGCCGAAAGCTGGCGCCGGGGACTGCGCGTGGTCATGCGCCAATAGACGTGGGCCCTAATTGAATTTTTGTTCTCCACTTGTCCCCGTGAGTTTCTTGTGTCCGGGGACTACTTTCGGGTTACAATCTGCTCCCTCAGTCCGGGGAGTATTTCATGTCCTTCTCAGCGCGTGTTCGCCATACGGGCCAAGTCTCGCTCGTGGATCTCTCAGGCCACCTGACGTCGTTCGAGACCGCAGGTCTGCGAGGTTCCATTGGCGGCCTGCTGGCGCAGGGCCGGAAGCACATCGTTCTGAATACGAGCGGCTTGACCTACCTGGACAGCTCGGGGGTCGGGGAATTGGTAAGGAACTACATGACCGTCATCAAGCAAGGCGGCGACATGAAAGTGGTGGGCCTGACTTCGAAAGTGGAGGAAATCCTGAAAATTACGAAACTCCACCAGGTGCTGCAGGAGTTTGACGACGAAGAATCCGCGATGCGCAGCTTTCCAGAAACCTCAGTAAGCAAGAAGTCCGCGTAAGCCGGAGCACCCAAAAAAGACGGCCTAAAAAGGAGAGAAGCAGTTAGGGGGTTGCCCTAACTGCCTCCCGGGGTGTGTCCTCGAAGTGGTTAGTTATTAATTTAGATGCACGGAAGCGAAAAAGGTTTCCACGCTTGGAAAAAACCCAGTTGAGGATAGTAAAAAGCCCGGAAACGCTTAGTAAAAAAGGTATTTACGCCAGCGTTCGTCACGGTGGCCGATGAGCCTCATGAGCTGCCGGGAGGTGTGCAGAGTAAAGGGTCGCGGCCGACGGGCGAGTTTCAGCCCGGCCTCCTCGGGGGTGCGGTCGCCCTTGCTGTTATTACACCGGTAGCAACAAGCGACGAGATTTTCCCAAGAAGAGCGGCCCCCGCGAGAGCGAGGTACGACATGGTCCAGGGTCAGCTCCGAACTTGGGAATATTCTGCTGCAAAACTGGCATGTATTGCGGTCGCGCAGCAAAATGTTCTTCCTTGAGAGTGCCCGGCTCTGTTGAGGAATGTGACGGTAGGCGAGCAGGCGAATGACAGAGGGCACGCGGTGGGAATGCGCGGCCGAATGCACTTCCGCGCTGTGCAATTCCTCGGCCTGAGCGACGCCCTTGAGCATCAGCACCATAGCGCGCCGAACCGCCGTGACATTGATGGGCTCGTAGGTCGCATTGAGGACCAGAACCGGCTCCTGCATCAGCGACATCCGCCGGGTCGAAATCGTGTTGGGGTATCTACTGCCTGCGGGCTCTTCAGAGGAGGGCATAGCCGCCCCTGCCACTTCAGGGGCAAAACGCCCCCGGGGTTCCACCGGCTTGAAGCGATTCGCGCTCATGGCGCTTTATCAACCTGAGACTCCGCGGGACTCCAGATCGGGTTCCGAACGGCTCTGGCGACAGTCAGAGCTATCACGGACCTGGCTCCTGCCTCTCGTAACGCTCGGGCGCAGGCGTCAAGGGTCGCCCCAGTCGTCATTACATCATCTACCAGTAAGACGCGTAGGTTGTCAACCACGCTGCCTGGACGCGTGGCAAAAGCGCCACGGACGGACTCCCAACGCTCCTCGAAGCTCAGGACATGTTTATCGGGGCGGGGCCGCGTTCGCATGAGCAGTACCCTCCCGTGGGGCAATTTCAAGCGGCGGGCAAGGGGTTTGGCGATGAGGTCGGCTTGGTTGTACCCGCGTTCACGTTCCCGCTCCCGGTGGAGCGGCACAGGCACGACAACATCGGCCGTTAGACCTTCGCGCCGGACCAGCTCAGCCAGCCGTTCCGAGAACCATTCCCCAAGCGGTTCCATGCGCTCAAACTTGAGCAGGAGAATCGCGCGCACCAGAACTCCGTCGTAAGAGGCATAGCTCCTGGCGAGGTCAAAGGCGTAGAGCTTCTCTTCCTGCCCGGGCCGTGCCCGGCAGAGGGCGCACCGAAGGCACTCCGTCCCCGTAGGAGACGCGTTTTCCGCCCAGGTCAGTATCGGCCGTCCGCAGATTTCGCAAAGCTTGCCCGAAAGGGGTGCAAAGGATTCGAGGCAATCTTCGCAAATGGGCACACGGCTGGCCCGAGTCAACAATTGGTCGCACGTGCGGCAATCGGCAGGAAAGAAAACACTGACCAGGGCATCGCACGCTTCGGCTAGCCAGGCGGCGGCATGCTGGCGGTAGTTGAACAGATTTCCCACGCAAAGAACAGGTTACGCCAGCGGATTAATTATGCAAAGCGAGAATTAATTGGTAGGTTATCAGAAGCTTGAGAGCACCGGACTTTGCAGGCCTGGGCGTAAACCTCCATCAGTGCTTCTGATGGGTGCTCAGAGAAGTCCCTGCTCCATCTTTTCCTGGCAGTTGAGGCAATGCTTGGCCCAGGGCACGGCTTCCAGTCTTTTCTGCTGCATCTCTTCCTGGCAGTTCGCGCACACGCCGTATTCGCTGCCCTGAATCCGCTTAAGCGCCGCGTCGATCATGTTCAGAATCGTCCGGTCGCTGTTGGTCATACCGAACAGAAACTCCTTGGTATAGGAGTTCGCGGCTTTGTCCGCAAGGTCTACCGTCGGATCGTCGTCAGCCTGGCGTCCCTCTTCTTCGGTTCTTGCGATGGTTTTCATCAACTCTTCGCGCCGCGCCAGCAATTTTTTCTTGTAGTAGTCGAGCCTTTTCTTATCCATGGGAGTCCCGCCCCTCTGTCTTGATTTCGGGGCCATCTAAAAACTACGTAGTGTAGGCTGACTTCCGGGGGGTGTCAAGTTAGTGGCTGCGTGGAACGCAAAACATGGTTCGAGGAGACTCGTACGAAAGTCGCGTGGGACAGGTTGCGATTCGGATACACAAATTCGCCGAACGGATTGACGCGATTATCGACGGAACGGGAAAATGGCAGTATGAGCGCAACCACCTCTTCAAACCTGCGGCGAAGTTCGCGGGTATTCCATAAAATGCGCGTGCAGGCGCAGGGACGCGCGCACGATGGCCGGAAGTTCCGCGAAGCGTGCCACACGATTGTTGTCAGCGCCCACGGCGGCCTGCTGCTGCTGAAACACGAAGTGGACAACGGCGAATTACTAACCATCAGCAATCCAGAGACGCAGGAAGAGCTGGAGTGCCGGATCGTCTATCTGGGTGAACCCAACGACAAAGGGCAGCGCGTGGGAGTCGAGTTTCTCACGCCAGCGCCGCACTTTTGGGGTCTCGAGTTGGATGATAGCTCCGCGCCAAAGCCGAATGGCGAGGGTTCCGTAAATTAATTAGATTTCACCTCTCCGATTCAGAGTTCGGGCGTAGACGCGCCGACGGAGACAGGGCGGGCTGAAGCTCTCGCGGAAACCTGCTTTCCTCGCCGCAGGAACCAATCGACGATTCGCCAACCCAAAAGCAAGGCGACAAGCGCGGCATAAAAAAGTGGCTTGCGAACGTCCGATTTCACCAGCCAGTAGTAGTGAATGACTCCGCAAATCGCGCTGATGTAGATCGCGCGGTGTAGCTGCTGCCAGCGGCGTCCACCGAGCCAGCGGATCGACCAGGCCGTAGAGGTTAGCGCGAGCGGGATTAGCAGCACGAACGCCGTAAATCCAACCGTGACGTACGGGCGCTTGGCTACATCCTTCCACATGCCTCCGAGATCGAACGATTGGTCGGGACCGAGGTAGGTCAGGAAGTGAAGGCAAACATAGAAAAAACCGAAGAGGCCGAGCATGCGACGGAACCGGATAAGTTCGGGCAGATTCAGCTGCTTGCGCAGGGGCGTGATAAACAGCGTGAAGATCAAGAAGCGGAGAGTCCAGTCGCCTGTGGCATGCTGGACAAATTCGACGGGATTGGCGCCAAGTTGGGAGTGCAGCGCGCGCCAGCCAAGCTCCGCGAGAGGCACCAGGCAAATGAGGAAAACGAAAACTTTGGTCCATTTGCTCGAGAGAATTTTGCGCACGCGGGAAATTCCGTTTAGAAGTTTTTCTTCAAGTCCATGCCGGTATACATGCCGGCGACCTGGTCGCCGTACCCGTTGAACATGAGAGTGTCGCGCCGGAGGATGTCGCCGAGGCGGCGCTCTTTCGCCTGGCTCCAGCGCGGGTGGTCCACGTGGGGATTTACGTTGGAGTAGAAGCCATATTCATTGGGGGTCGCGAGATTCCAGGTTGTCGGCGGCTGACTTTTCACGAAGCGAATCTTCACCAACGACTTGATGCTCTTGAAGCCGTATTTCCAGGGAATGACCAACCTCACGGGCGCGCCGTCCTGACTCGGCAAGGTCTCGCCATACATGCCCACGCAAAGAAGCGTGAGGGGATTCATGGCTTCGTCAAGGCGCAAACCTTCGACATAGGGATATTCGAGCCCAGTGTGGCGGGCTTCCGGCATCTGGCCGGGGTCGTAGTAACTTTCGAAAGCGACAAATTTTGCTTTGGGCGTGGGCTCGACAAGATTCGCAATTTGGCTGAAAGAGTAGCCAATCCAGGGCACAACAATGGACCAGCCTTCAACGCAGCGATGGCGGTAGATGCGTTCCTCTAGCGGGGCAAGCCTGAGGAGCTCGTCCATGGCGATCTTGCGCGGTTTGCCGACTTCGCCCTCGATGGAGACTGTCCATGGTGAAGTGCGGAATTTCTGCGAGTTCCTGGCAGGGTCGCTCTTATCGGTGCCAAACTCGTAGAAATTGTTGTAATGGGTCACATCGTCGTAGGAGGTTTGCTTCTCGGTCGTGCTGAAAGGACTCTTGGCAAGGCCAGCGAGCTTTGTTCCGGCGTAAGCCGTTGTGGAAGGTGCGACCAGACTGAGGAGGCTGCGGCCGCTGGCAGCAACCACACCAGCCAAGCCCATTCCTTGCAGAAACCTGCGACGATTTACATAGACGGACTTGGGTGTTACATCGCTGTACATCAGGCCGGGGGCTTGCCGGATAAGCATTGTTCACTGCTCCAAAGGCTAAGATACGGTCACACTTATTCTACGTCCACACACTTTGTTTAGATGTTGGATTCTGTGGAAGGATTCCCGGAGAGATGAGGCGCGGCCATTAGTTGCTGCGCTTTGCGGGGGCGGCGAAGGTCTCTGCCCTGCGGACATAGTGGCGATCAAAATAATTCTGATATTCACCGCTGCGGGTTTCCTCGAGCCAGGAAGAGTTTTCCTGGTACCACCGGATGGTTTCCGCAAGGCCACGGCCGAATTCCCAGCCAGGCTCCCAGCCGAGCTCTTTCTGCAATTTCGCGCAATTCAAGGCGTAGCGGCGGTCGTGGGCCAGGCGGTCGGTGACGAATTTTAATAAACTCTCGGGCCGGTTCAAGGCGCGCAAGATTCTTCGCACCACGGTGATGTTCTCGAGTTCGCAGCCGCCGCCGATGTTGTAGATCTCGCCTTCCTTTCCCTCGCGCAGAATCAAGTCGATGGCGCGGCAATGGTCCGCGACGTGAATCCAATCGCGGACGTTTCTTCCATCCCCGTAAACGGGTAAAGGTTGATTTGCCAGGGCCTGAGAAATCATCAGGGGAATGAATTTTTCAGGGAATTGATACGGACCGTAATTGTTCGTGCACCGCGTGATGATGGCGGGAAAATGATGAGTCTTGACGGCAGCCAGAACCAGAAGATCGGAAGCCGCTTTGCTCGCCGCGTAAGGACTGGTAGGGGCAAGCGGTGAGGATTCGCTCGCACTCACACCGGGCTCGAGGCTTCCATAGACTTCGTCGGTGCTGACGTGGACGAAGCGTGCCACGCGAGCGGCACGGCAGGTGTCAACCAGTCGCCAGGTGCCTTCGACATTGGTGCGCACGAACGGCGTGGCGTCTTCGATGCTGCGGTCAACGTGACTCTCGGCGGCGAAATGCACTACCGCGTCGCACCCTTTGACCGCATCCGCGACGGACGGATCGCAGATGTCCGAACGCACAAATTTTACCCGCGAGTCGCGCAGCGCCGTTTCCAGGTTTCGGAGGTTTCCGGCATAAGTGAGTTTGTCGAGAACAACAATCTGATCGGACGGGCGCTCACGCTGCAACAAGTGCACAAAATTGGAGCCGATAAAGCCAGCCCCACCGGTGACGAGAACGCGCACGGCTAGCTCCCCCCGTGAGAAGCGTGCGAGTGTTCGGTGGCGCGGTGAGCTTGTTCGCGCACCAGGTTGCTCGCGCGCCACAAGGATTCGAATGTCCCCGCGTCAGTCCACCAGCCTTCCAGGATTTCATGCGTCAGCTGACTCTCGGCAAGATAGGAGTTGTTGACGTCGGTGATTTCATACTCCTGCCGGCCGGAAGGCTTGAGGGTGCGGATGCGGTCGAACACCGTTTGGTCGTAAAAATAGATTCCGATCACCGCGTACTGAGACGCGGGCTTCTTGGGTTTCTCCTCGATGCGGATAATCCGGCCATTTTCTAAAACCGGAACGCCGAATCGCTCGGGGTCCGGCACTTCTTTCAGGAGGACTTTGGCGCCGCGCTCCTGCTTCTCAAACTTTTGCCTAGCGGCACGGACGCTGCCCTCGATGATATTGTCGCCGAGAATCACGCAAACTTTTTCTCCGCGCGCAAAATACTCTGCAAGGCGCAACGCGTCGGCGATGCCTCCTTCGCCCTCCTGGTAGGCGAAATTGAGCTGATGAAGTCCGAAGTCTTTTCCGTTGCGCAATAAACGAAGAAAATCGCCGGCACTGCTTCCGCCGGTGACGATCAAGATGTCCTCGATCCCTGCGTCCACCAACGTGTGCAGCGGGTAGTAAATCATTGGTTTGTTGTAGATGGGCAAAAGATGCTTGTTGGTGACCCGCGTCAGCGGATGGAGCCGCGAGCCGGTTCCCCCGGCCAGCACGATTCCTTTCATTGAACCTCCCGTGTCTTTGCCTGCAGGCGAGCGGCAGTGGCGGTCTTCGAAACGACTTCCCGCCTGAACCTTGAGGTCTTGAGACGATCGGCGAAATAGTCGGCAAGCGTATCCTGCCAATAGCGCATGCGCAAGCCGTATGGTTCGAGATTTTTTGTTGAGAGCACAGAATACTTCGGCCTGCGGGCCGGGCGTGGCATGTCTTCGGTGCGGACAGCTTCGATTGCGACATCAGTAAGACCACCGCCGCGCAGGACGGCGCAAGCAAAATCGAACCAACTGCAGGCTTCGTCGTTGGCGGCGTGGAGAATTTCTCCGGCACCGGCGCGGACGAGTTGGACGATGACGCGTGCCAAGTCGCGATTATACGTCGGACGACCGATTTGGTCAGCGACCACACGAAGCTGCTTCTGGTTTTGCGCGAGCGCAAGAATCGCGTTGGGGAAGCATTTGCCGGCCGCTCCGAAGAGCCAGGAAGTTCTGAGGATGCAACAATCGGGAAGAATTTCGCGCAAGCCTTTTTCGGCATCCGCCTTCGAACGCCCGTAGACGTTTATAGGGCAGACGGGATCGTTGGGCTCATAAGGTGCTCCCTTCGAACCATCGAAGACGTAGTCCGTGCTGACATAAAGAAGTTTCGACCGGGCATCACGCGCGGCGCGCGCGACATTCATCGCGCCGACGCAATTCACGTCGTGAGCGCGCTGCGGGTCTCGCTCGCAGCCGTCGACATCGGTGTACGCGGCAGCCAGCACGGTCCATTCAGGACGTGTTCGTTCGAAGAGCTGGCGCACTTGCGATTCATCTCGAATATCGGCATCACGCGAGCCAACACCGATAAGCTCATTTCCATCCCACTCCTGTTGAAGGACGCTTCCAAGCAATCCGGTGGCGCCAATGAGCAAGATTCGCATCGTGACCTATTTGTGCTGCGTTTCCCAATCGTAGGCAATTTCTGGATGGTTGTAGGGAAGACGGCCTTCATCAGCTGCATTGTAAAAACGGTCCGTGAGGTAAACCAACTGCGCAGGCTGCACCCCCAGCACTTTGTACCCGTGGCCGACGCCGGGAGGAATGAGTATTTCCCACGGCCGATGTAGACCGACATAGAGCGTGTTGATCAGGCCGAAAGTTTTTGAGGCGCGGCGGAGGTCGCACAAGAAGACCTGCAACATTCCCGCGATGGGAGCCCACAGATCGGTCTGCTCGAAGTGATAGTGAATGGCCTTGATGGTCCCGGGATAAGTGAGCGTAGTAGAAATTTGGAACTCCCGGCCGCCGCCTGGAATCATCCCGGAGGCGATGCCTTTCGACCCGAGGCGCGCAAGTTCGACGAAAAAGCCGCGGTCGTCGGGATGAACTTGCATGGGCTCGATCGAAATGCCATCGATAAGGTCGACGGAATCCGGCCGGGAAATGATTTTACCCAGGCTCTTTGCCGCGGCATGCTTGATGGCGAGCTGAAGCCCGTTGCGATCACCGATGATAGTTATACCTTCTTTGGCTTGTGACGCGTGATTCATCGGCATTTGCCCTTTCAACGTCCGGCGTTTCAATGAAAGCCTGAGCCTTATTCGATGCGCTTGATCCGATTCCCCTATGGTAATCGAGCCGGGCCGGGTTAACCAACGCTTGCGGTTGAGGAAGCCGATCAGATCTCACGGTACGGGCCGATTTGTCAGGATGAGCTTTCCGCCCGAGCGCGCCAAGACAAATATCGTGCTCGGGTCAATCCCGGCCAGAGCTTTGTCCCTCGAGTCAACTTCCGTCCATAGAAAAACACGCTGCGGGCCGGCCCACAGACGTTCGAACGACGAAGAATCGTCAAAGATCTGTGGAGCGTCGGGGAAAAGCGAACCGTACCAGAGATTCGCGCTGCGACCATTGAGAATGCGCACCTGCTGACCGGTGTAGTAGTTAAGCGTTGAGCCGCCCTCATATTCCCCGTTGATCTCGATAATGTCGCCGGGGCGATAGACGCGCAGAATCGCGTCGGCGAGCGGCTTCGAGGTGAGTAGCGGGCTGAAGGTGACGAGCGCGGCGTGGATGGAGAGGAGAAGAAAGGCGGTCATCACGCAGAGAGCCCAGTTGCCAAGTTTGGGACGCTCACGCCAGCGGAAATACCAGTTGAGACTGGAACCCAGGAACAGAGAAACTCCGAAAAGCAGGAGCGGCGCGCGAAAAAGAGTCATTACGCGGAGATTGAGATCGAGAAAATGGCCAAGTGAAAGAGCATATTGCTGGGATTCCGGCGGGCCAGAATTCAGCAGCTCGGCGATGTCGGTGCCAGGGCCAACCGTAGGAGTGGAGATTGCCAAAACAACAGTGACGATTCCGGCGACCAAACCAAGGACAGCAAGGACCGACGCAGAAATTTTGCCCCACTTCCGGATCGGAGAACCAGGCTGTGCGGATTCTTCTTCTCCGAGGCAGCTCCCCAGCAAGAGTGCGAGAGAGGGTAGGGCTGGGAGTACGTAATATTCTTGGCGGGTCGAAAAGCTAAAGAAAAGGATTACGAAGGATGCGCCGAGAAGAAAAACTATTTTAGCACGCGCCGCTGGAGAGCCCACTGTCTCGCGGATATGGGAGAATTTCACGTTTGCCAGGGCTTGCGGAAGAAAACTGGACCAGGGAAAGAGCCAAACCAGCACGAGTCCCCAGAAGAGAAGAAGGGGGACCGTGCCGTAATCGCGTGGAACGCGCTTGCTGAGATAGCGGAGGAAATGCTCGTTCACAAAATAGAACCAGAAAAAACCGCGAACATTTCCTTGGTCAGGATTGCGAAGTCCGGCGAGGATATGCCACGGCGCGGCGATAGCCAGAAAGACCACGGTGCTGGAGAAAAGGCGCAACTTGAGGAGATAGCGAAGCTGACGGGTGAGAAATAAGTAGAGGAGGATCGTGGCGATAGGGAATACGAGACCGATCAGTCCCTTAGTGAGAACATTGAGCCCGCACGAGGCCGCCAGACCCCAGCAGGCGAAACGCGAGGGTTGCGGCTCCTCGAATGTGTGCAGAAAAAATCCTAGGCTGAGGAGCAGCCAGAGCCCGACCAGGACGTCTGGGATCAGAAACCGCGTGAAAAGATAAGGCCCCAAGGCAATGCCTGAGATCAGGGAAGCATAGAGGCCAGCCGACTCCCCGAAGGCACGCCGACCCAGGAAATAAGCTGCGAAGAGCAACACCAACACTCCGAGAGCGAGCGGCAGCCGCGCAGACCAGTCGTGGACGCAGAAGATTCGAAAACTAGCCGCAATGGCCCAGTAGAGGAGCGGCGCTTTCTCCAAATAGCGGATGCCGTTAACGTGAAGCGTCACCCAGTCGTGGCGAAGGAGTATCTCGCGGGCCGCTTCCGCGTGGACGGAATCGGCATCATCCAGAAGCGCAGGCGTAAAGAGCGCGGAACCGTAAACGACGAGCCAGAGGAGAAAAAGCACGGCGAGGTAGACCGGCGTGCGGGGATAAGAGCGGTGTTCAAACGACATAGTGCTGCCGTTCGTAAGCAGTGCCGGGGGAAATTAGGAGGCCCGCCGCGGATCGCATGGGAATGACGATTAGTATAGCGACAGCCACTATGGACACAACATCGATTACCGGCGCACCAGCCGGTGAGTACTCAGTTCTTACTGAAGAGGATTGATGCGATGGGCGCGGCCGTTCAACTCGACGAGACGCAATTGCCCGGTCTGCGCGTCGGGTTGTGGGGTCATCACGATGAGGGTGATCGAGACGTCGCGGATCGATTGCGGGCAGTTCCCGTTAGCCGCCGGAGGAGGGCAAGCAGGCAGACTAGTACACGACGCGGCAGCGCCGGTCGCGGTGTCGCAGGTATATTGAAAAACAGGCACTGGATTTCCGCCAGGAAACATGGAGGCATACGCAGGCATAGCCTTGATCTGAGCGATCTGCACTCCCGGCCCGCCAGTGGCGTTGTTCATCACGTTTAGCACGTAAGGAAGCATCGCGGGCGCCGTGGCGGTAGCGGGATCCGCCCCAGGTCCCTTGGCAACCACGCCCCTCATGAGCGTGGTACCCACGAGTTGATAGCGAATCCATTCGACGCCTGAACCGTCGACGTTTCCTTCCACGATCAAGTCAAAGTCACCCGGCGTGACGCATGTGCCGCCGCCTGCGGTTCCTATCACGCAGGGAACGGAAGGAGCGGCTGCGTAGCCGGGATTCCAGGCAATCGGCGTAATGGCATACTGGCTTGCGTTGGCTGGAGCCTGGGAAAAATTGCTAATCGCAGGATATCCCGCAACGTTGACATCACGCACGATCTGATCCATCCCGAGCCGCGCTTCTTCAAACGCGCCCACAATTTGCGATTGATTCTGAAACTGCATCTGCGCGGGCGCCAGAAGAGCAAAAATCGCACCGGAAAGGAGGACAAAGATGGCGGTTGAGACCATCAACTCGATCAAAGTGAACCCTTGCTGCACGTGAGGCACGCGGTGACGGATCATTTTTCCACCATAACGTCCAGAGTGACCGGAAGAAGCGGCTGGTTGCCACCCAGGCGGCGAACCCCAAGGACAAAACGCTTGCCGGTAACAGTAGTTCCATTCACTTGCGTAACCACTGCCCACCGCACATCGTAGGTAACGTGAGAGGGATCGTTGGGATCCAAATAGTTAAAGCTGTACCCCGGTTGTTGCGCGACCCCAAAGTTAACCAAAGGTCGATTGCCGGCCACTACGACGGGGCTGCCCACCAGTTGGCCCGGATTCGTGGGGTCGCCGAGAGAACATAGATTGTTCAGATCATCGGTGAAGCTAGACGGCTTTAGGTCGAGGCGTTGAGCGGTCATCTGATTCAATTCGCGCTGCGCATGACGAGCGCAGTCGAATCCTGCCGATTAGCAGCGTCCAATGAAAGAGCCAAGGGTACAAGCTGTGCCACGGCGACCAGGCCAACGAAGAGCACGAGCATCGCCATCATGAGCTCGATAAGAGTAAAACCCGATTGCTTCCCGGGATATTTCAAAAGTGGTTTTTGCATGGGGCTCCCGTCGCCTGCTCTCATTTGAGGAAACGCCAATTACCCTGGCCATCGGCTTGCCAGATTTGTATGGAACCCGAAGGAAACAGAATCAGCGCTCGATAACCCACTTCAGGCGCATTGGAATTGGCAATGTACAGCGCATATACCGCATTAATATTCCCAGCCCCACGCTGGTCAAAATTTATCACGGCAAGAGCCAACGGCAGCGTGGTTAGTTGTTGTGCACCGACTGCGGTAGCCAGCGCACCGGTGCCCGGCACGCTTCCCGAATCTATTACGTTGACTGCGCCAGTCAAGTGAACCTTATTGTCCCCCGGGTCTTCGGCGTTATCTCCATTCGAATCTGTCCAAATTCTCGTGAGGGGGGGAATCGCCGCGGTTTGTGTAATCATGCAGGCCACGGGGGTGTTCCTGCGAATAGCTTCCAAGCGCGTGGACTTCAATATGCCCGCGACTTGCGAGGCGGCGTCGGACAGCTGGTACATGCGGTAGGTATTCAAAAAGGAAGGAATGGCCACCGCCGTGACAACGAGAATAATTCCCAACGTGATTGCCAGCTCGATGGTGGTGAAGCCGTTGGTCGGGCGCCGCCTTCGCTTTGAATGAACCACCCTAGCCATCGGTATGATGCCTTTCCCCAATATATACCCGGAATCCTCGGCTGATTCTCGATGCCCTCTCAGAAAACCAAGAGGGCAGTAGTCGAGTGCCAGGCAGATGATTCACGCGGACAGCGGGATGTGGGGAAAGTATCCCTAACTCATCATGCCCTGGGTGAACGGATGTTAAGGCGGAGCCGAGCGAAATGCAATGGCAAACTAGGCATCCATTTGGCCTACAACCTCTAGTACGAGTTTGGCGCTGCTTCCCGGCTTGAACGCGCCAGCGTCCCTCACTAAAGTGCTACAGGAGCCGACAATGGAGAAACTACTGTTCGAGGCAGCAGAACGCGCGTCGCGATACGTTTCAGAAGTTCCCCGCAGGCGGGTGGCGCCACGCCCAGAAGATATCGCAAAGGTTGATGGTCTGGGCGGACCTCTTCCAGCGGACCCTTCAGACCCGGCCGCAGTGATCGCATTGCTCGACGATTTGGGCTCGCCAGCAACGATGGCTTCTACCTCGGGGCGCTACTTCGGATTCGTTACCGGGGGCGCACTGCCGGTAACACTGGCGGCGAACTGGCTGGCAAGCGCATGGGATCAAAATGCCGGCCTTCACGCGACTTCTCCCTTTGGCGCGAAGATTGAAGAAATCGCCGCCCAGTGGCTCTGCAACATTTTTGGATTGCCCGACACCTGCGGCGTCGGATTCACGACTGGCGCCACGATGGCGAATTTCACGTGCCTCGCGGCTGCCCGGCACGCGCTGCTCAAACGCGCCGGGTGGAATGTCGAGGACGACGGCCTGTTTGGTGCTCCTCCTTTGACCGTGGTCGTGGGAGCGGAAGTGCATGTTTCCCTGCTGAAAGCTCTGTCCATGCTGGGTCTGGGCCGGACGCGAGTAATCACCGTGCCCGCCGATGAACAAGGCCGTATGAAGTCCGCTGACCTTCCAGGATTGAATGAGCGCACCATCGTTTGCATGCAAGCGGGCAATGTAAATACCGGCGCTTTCGATCCCGTAGCAGAGATCTGCGCTCGCGCTCACCAAATGGGCGCATGGGTGCATGTTGACGGCGCCTTTGGCTTGTGGGCAGCAGCTGCACCCTCTCGCGCATACCTGATGAAAGGTGTTTGCGAGGCGGATTCCTGGGGGACGGATTGTCACAAATGGCTGAATGTGCCGTATGACTGCGGTGTTGCCTTCGTTCGCGATGCAGGGTCTCTTCGCGACGCGATGATTGTCAGCGCGGCGTATCTGCACACTGGAAACAAGCGCGAACCCGCGCACTACTCCCCGGAAGCGTCGCGGCGCGCGCGCGGTGTGGAAGTCTGGGCAGCGATACGCTCGCTGGGACGAAGCGGTCTGGCGGAGCTGATCGAAAGAAACTGTCGCCTTGCGAAGCGGTTCGCCGATGGTCTACGGCAAAGCGGCTTTACCGTGCTGAACGATGTGACGCTCAATCAAGTTCTGGTCTCTTTCGGCAGTCCCGAAACGACCAGGCGGGTAATCGCCGAAGTGCAAAGCGAAGGGACTTGCTGGTGCGGGGGCACGGAATGGCATGGACATACGGCAATGCGCATCAGCGTATCGAGCTGGGCGACCACGGAAGCGGACGTAGACGCAAGTTTGGCGGCAATCGCGCGGATCGCAAAGCGAACGAGCAGTTCGCAGAGCGCAGGCTGACAAGTTTGGCGAAAAATGAGGGAGGAGGATCCTGAGGATTTTGCCCTCAAAACTATCGTGGGTTGCCGCTGGCAAGTTTAAGTACTTTGTCCCGCGAACCGAAGATGTGGTCATACATCAGCTGGCGCGCGGCGCGGGAGTCGCGGTTTTTTATGGCGTCGAGTATGCCGCGATGTTCGCGGCCCGGGAATTCTCCGTAGTAGCCGATGTCAATCGCGGCGAACATGATGCGCTCCATTTGGCAGCGCGCGGCTTCGACGCCTTGCAGCAATAAGTGGTTTCTCGCAAGCTCGGCGATGCCGAGGTGGAAATCCGTGTCCTTCCAAATAAAATTCTCGTAACTCGCTCTGTCGTTAATCCGGTACTCTGTGTTCGCCAGAGCCTCCAGGCGCTCCAGGAGGGTGGGATTCATGCCCTTCATGGCCGCGAGCTCCGCGCACGCGCACTCCACTGCAATGCGGTAGTCGTATAAGTCCGTCAAGTCTTGCAACGAAATCTTGGTGATGAAGTAGCCGCGGTTCGGGATGATCTTGAGAAGATGGTCTTGCTGGAGCCGCACGGCTGCTTCGCGCACGGGGGTCCGGCTGGTGCTGTATCGCTCCGCAAGCTCCTTTTCGCTGAGTGCCTCCCCGGAAGGATGAATACCGGTGATGATGTCGCGCTTAAGGGCCTGGTAAACGCGCTTGCTCAAAGAATCCGCGGACGTCTCCCGGATTGCCGCGTGGCGGCCGGGCAGATTCAGGTGCTCACGGCGTACCATGCGCGGACTAGTTCTTTTTTTTCTCAGCTTTTCCATACGGCCTCGACTTCCGAAGCGGAGCTATCTTACAGACTTTCCGGGGGAACGGAAGGCTCCGGGCAAACTCGTATATCGAGTGTATACCACAAGATTTTCGTTGACATGCAACTCTTTTGCAGTATAGATTTCACGGCCCAGGGGTTCTTTCACCGGCTCCCCTGCGACCCGTCATGCCGGCCATTCGTCATTTCTTTGCTTCGATGGTTTATGGCTTGGACGGGGTCGCGGGCGATCGCCCGACTTGAGGGAGTGTGGAGGGGTTATGAAGCGAAGTGTCAATCTACTTTCGGCATGCATTCTACTTGTTTTCACGGCATTACTTCTGCCGTCCCCAATGTTGGGACAAGGCGGAGAGGGCAGTATCGTCGGGCACATCAAGGACAGCACTGGGGGCGTAATCAACGGCGCGACCATCACCGTGACCAATCCGGCCACCGGTCTGAAACGCACTGTGCAGAGCGACAGTGACGGCACTTTCAGCGTGATCAATCTGGCTCCAGGCAATTACAAGGTGGAGTCAGCTTATTCGGGATTTGCGATTTCCGCGCAAGACGTGACCGTTCTGGTCTCGCAGTCTCTCGATCTCAACGTGGAACTCCGGCCCGCCGGCCAGCAGCAACAAGTAAACGTCGAGGCGGTGGCGCCGTTGGTCGAGACAACGACGGCGACGCTCCACAAGGTCATCACACCGCAACAGGTGGATGAGTTGCCGATCGACGGGCGGACCTTCACAACGTTGGCAGCGCTCGTTCCCGGCGTCACCAGCGGCAACGTTTCCGTGGATCAGAACTACGATCCCACCAAGCGCAACGTTCCCGCCATCTCTATCAATGGCCAAAGCGGACGTAATCTTTTCATGTCCATCGACGGCGGGGACAACACCGACCTCTTCATGGGCGGGCAGAACATTAATCTGTCCCTCGAGGCGGTGCAGGAATTCGACGTGACCACGCACGATCCCAAGGCGCAGTACATGCGGGGAATCGGCGGTGTGGTGACGGTGGTCACCAAGTCCGGTTCGAACGATTTTCACGGCTCGGGATTCGGTTTTTTCCGCAACGACGCATACGAAGCTATCGACCCGATTTCGGCCGCCAATAACAAGCCGAAACCCGCCTTTAGCAGCCAGCAATTCGGTGGCACCATCGGCGGACCGGTTTTCAAAGACAAGCTGTTTTTCTTCTATAGCTACGAGCGTGACCGCGAAAATAGATCACGAGTCTTTAACAGCAACGGAGCATTTCCGACCCTCGACGGCACCGCGACGCCGCAACCGTTTCGGCAGAATCTGCACACCGCACGTCTCGACGGGCGCATCAATGACACCACGACTTGGTTTGCGCGCTATTCGGAGCAGGACAACATAAGGGCAAACGAGTTCTTCAATGACCTCGAAGCGCCTAGTCCCGGCGCGGGCGCGAATGAAACCAACAAGCTGCACGATGCCGTCGCCTCCATCGCCAAATTGTTCGGCTCGAACAAGGTCAATGATTTCCGATTCCACTACCAGTATTGGCAGAACTCCATCACCGACAATACTAGCTCCCTGGTCGTGCCGACAATCATCCTTCCCGACGCGTCTTTTGGTGCCAGTCAGGCTGGAACGCAGGCTCCAAGGGAAAACATGTGGCAATGGAGCGACGATTTCTCGATGGTCCGCGGGCGGCACAACATCCGCTTTGGCGGGACCGATGTGTACCGGCCCCGCCTCGGTATCGGCGGAGATTTTCGCCACAATCGCTACACCTTTACTAACGATCTATACGATCCTGCAACGAATACGATTCTGCCCGGAACGCAGACCGTCCGCGGCGTTCTCGTCCCGCAGCAACTCTCCAACTTCCGCTCGTGGACTTCGCCTGCGTTCGATATTTTCAACCGACCGCTCACCCATCTCGGTTTTTACGTTCAGGACGATATTCGCTTGGGCCGGGTGACCCTTTCGGCGGGTCTTCGCTACGATTACTTTAAGAATCTCTTATATTTCCGCGGCACATTGGCCGAGAGCTTGGTTTCGCAATTTGGCCGCACGACACCCGGCGGCCCCAGAGGGACGACGCCTCACGACGACAACATGGACTTCGGACCACGTGTCTCAATGGCGTGGGATGTCAACGGCGATGGCCGGACCGTAATTCGCGCAGGCTACGGACGGCTCTATGATCCTTCGTCGCTCCTCTCAGGCTCCTTGTTTGCCGATTTGGAAGTTACCCAGGCAAACGGCAATCCCCCGTTCAATTTCGTTTTTGTGCCTGGATCCGTGGCCAAATTCTTTCCCGGAGTCACTTGCGGCGCCACGCGGCCCTTGGTTGCAAATTGTCAGCCGGCGGTTGCTCCCACCAACATTTTTGGCAACGGTTTTCCGATCGGTTTCGTGACGTCGCCAGATAGCAAGGTAGCCTACGCGGATCAGTTTCACGGTGGCGTCTCCCATCAGTTCAAGGACGGGCGTTTGGCCGGCTTGACGATCGACGTGGACGGCGTTTACTCGCGCACCAGGGCGCTCACCCAGGGGCGCAATCTCAACTTCTGCATCAACAATGATCCCAACTGTCTGAATGGAAGCTTCACGCCGACCGGAGTGAATTTCCCGCAGGCGGGAGCATTCGATCCAAATTCCAATCTTCCACGCCAGATTTTCCTTGAAGACACTACTGGGCGAAACAACTATGAAGCCCTCATCATCTCTGTCCGGAAAAATCTGACCCGGTGGTATCAACTCTTCGCCAGTTACACGCTTTCGCAGTCCACCACCGACACCGATCAATTCGATTTCGTGGTTTTGAATCAGTTGAATCCCCATGGCCCCGGCGAACTTGGGCCGTCCAACCTCGATGAACGGCACCGGCTGGTCGTTTCCAACATCTTTCGATTGCCCTACGGTATCCAGTGGTCGAACATCCTAACTGCCGCGTCCGCGCGCGCCTACACACCCGTGTGCGGCAATGGCTGCGACGCCAACAACGATGGAGTGCCGACGGTGTTCGGCGCCGTCGATGATGGGCCCGGAGGCTCCCGCACCTTCAATACCGATGGTGACCGCGCGGGCCCCCGCGGCTCCCTCCGCGGCGATCCCACGTTTAGTTGGGATACGCGCATAGCAAAAATCTTCAAAATTGAAAAATTGGGGAAGAACTCCGAACTGGAGTTGCTGTTCGAGGTGTTCAACCTCACGAACAAGGCCAACTATGGGCAAAATTATAATGACAACATAACCAGTGCCAACTTCCGGAAACCGTTCAACATCATCACTCCGCCGCGGCAAGGCCAGTTCGGCGTGAGATTCCACTTCTAGAGGTAGGCTTTGCAGGGCGCCGGATGCCGGCAGCGCGAGAGATCAAGATCTCTCGCGCTGGTCGACCTCCAAAGACGCCCAGCTACCTCGCGCAGATTCGGGGAACAAGAAGCGATTCAAACATGCTCACCAATTCTCAAGTCCAGTCCATTCGTTTGCGATTCCCGATTTTTTCAAAAAAAATCTATCTGAACAGCTGTTCTCAAGGGGCGCTGTCCGATGTTGTGGAAGATGGTCTCCGCGAATATGTCGCCAGTTGGCACGAGCACGGCTCGCCGTGGGATCTCTGGGTCGAACGATACGAGGCCGCTCGCACGCAATTTGCAGGCTTCATCGGCGCGGTCTCCGATGAGGTAGCGGTCGTCCCTTACGCGTCAGCGGGAATCAATTCCGTCGCCAGCGCTTTGACCTTCGATCAACGAAAGAAAGTCGTTCTCGGCGAGTTCGAATTCCCCACCATGGGTCACATTTGGCTGGCCCAACAGAAACGCGGCGCACAGGTGGAATTCGTAGCCGCATCCGGAGACACCATTCCGCTGGACGGGTACGAGCGGGCCATAGACCGCAAGACTCTCATAGTCCCGATCACCGGAGTTTGTTTTATGAACGGGTTTCGTTCCACGGTAAAAGAGATTGTGCAGCTCGCGCACGCAAATGGCGCCCTCACGATGCTGGACGATTATCAGGACTGCGGCACTCGCCCCGTAAATGTCCGCGCCGCGAATCTCGATTTTTACGTAACCGGAACACTGAAATATCTTTTGGGGCCGCCGGGCCTGGCGTTTTTGTATGTCCGGAAAGAGTTGATTGACTCGCTGCGGCCGACGATCACCGGCTGGTTCGCGCAAACCAATCCGTTTGCCTTTGACGTGAGACATCTCGACCTTGCTCCCTCAGCGCGCCGGTTTGAGGTGGGGTCGCCCCCCATTCCCAACATTTACGCGGCAATGCGCGGGATTCAATTGCTGCAAGAGATCGGACTCGAAATCGTTTCCGCGCATATTGCGGCGCTAGTGCGTGCTCTCCTGGCCGGTGCGCAAAAACTGGGGCTCCGCGTGAAAACTCCTCCGGATAGCGTTGGGCCGCTCTGCGTCCTGCAATGCAAGGACGCTCCTGCGCTGGTTCAAAAATTGGCTGCCGCGGGCATAGTCTGTTCCAACCGCCATGATGGACTGCGACTTTCTTTTCACGTTTACAACACCCAGAGCGACGTCGAGAGCGTGCTCGAAGTGCTCGAACGAAATCTCGACCTCCTGGCCACCGGCGCAACTCCGGTGAGCGCCGGCTAAAATTTACGTGCCGTAATCCTCCATTCAGCCTTCGCGGCGTATACTTTGCGGCGCATGCAGAATCCATCTGGGGCAGATTTTTGTTTCCCCGTGCCGGAGCGCGAATGATGAGAAAGGACAGTAATGGCTGAGTTTCCGGTGAGCCGTCTGCGACGAATGTTTCCCGCGCTACATCGCAGCGGAAGTTCCGTATTTTTCGACAACGCGGCCGGCGCCCAAATACCGCAAAAAGTTTTTGACGCCATCAACGAGCATCTGCTCTGCCGCAACGTGCAGCGCGGCGGGCGCTACCACGAGAGCCAGGAAGTGGATGCGGAAATCGCCCGCGCCCGGGAAGTTGTCGCAACGTTCCTGAATGCCGCCGACCCTGATGAAGTTGCCTTCGGCATGAACGCGACCTCCTTCATTCGCCTGGTGAGCCTGGCGCTCAGTCAAAAATTCGGCGACCGCCGCGAGATCATCGTCAGCGACCTCGACCATGAGGCCAACATCGCGACCTGGATGGCTCTCGAGCAAGCCGGCGCGGTCATCCGCTGGTGGAAAGTGCGCGGGGATGGCAATCTGCACTTCGCCGACCTCGAGCCGCTCCTCTCTCCAAAGACGCGGCTCGTCGCCTGTACGGTCACGTCGAACGCCCTCGGCACGGTCATTGATGTTGCTGGCGTGGCCAAAAGAGCTCATGCCGCGGGCGCGGAAGTCTTCCTTGATTGCGTGCACTACGCGCCGCACGGTTCCATCGATGTGCAGGCCTGGGGCTGCGATTACCTCGTATGTTCGGGCTACAAAATTTTTGCTCCGCACATGGGGTTTCTTTGGGGCCGCCGCGCCGCTCTCGACGTGCTCGCGACCTTCCGGGAAGATTTCATCCCGAATGTTCCGCCGTTCAAGATCGAAGTGGGAACTTTTGTATACGAAAACGTTGCCGGGATGAGAGCGGCGATCGAATACCTGGCCGAGCTGGCTGGTCCCGCGAACGGAAACGAAGCTTCGAGTTCCTGGCGCAAGCGCTTGGTCAGCGCCATGGAAGCAATCCGGGACTACGAAACGACACTTTCCACAGCGCTCTTGCAGGGATTGCGTTCGATCAAAGGTGCGACCCTGTACGGAATACAAGATCCGCAGGCTGCTCACCTGCGCGTGCCAACGGTCTGCTTCAATCTAAAAAATGTTTCTCCGGCGACGCTTACGACCCGGTTGGCTGGCAAGGGGATTGCCGTACGTGATGGCCACATGTATTCGCCCAGACTCATGAAAAGCCTCGGGCTTTCTCCCGACAGCGGAGCCGTGAGAGCGTCTTTGGTGCATTACAATACGCAGGAAGAAATTCAATTGTTTTTGAAGGAATTATCCGAAATCGCGGGCAACTGACCTGCTCCTCATGCTCTTTCGGTGTAGAGTCTGAGGCTCAGCGGACAGCGCGAAAGGCGGTACGGCCGGGATGACGACCACGAATGCTTCGCCGGGTGGTGAAAAAGCTCCCGAAGCAGCGCAGCCATCCCAGCATTTGCAGCGCAAATTAACCGAGCGTCAGCTCTCCATGATTGCCATCGGCGGCGCCATTGGCGTCGGCCTGTTCCTGGGGAGCAATGTCACCATCAGCCTCGCGGGGCCTTCCGTAATTCTCAACTATATTTTTGGAGCGGTTATCGCGCTGATCATGGCTTACGCGCTGGCGGAGATGGCGGTCGTGCATCCCGTCGCGGGTTCTTTCGGCATTTATGCCGAGCGCTACTTGAACCGCTGGTCTGGCTTCACCGTTCGCGCCACGTATGGACTGATTCAAATCATCGCCATCGGTGCGGAAGTCACCGCCGTCGCCATTTATTTTCAATACTGGTTTCCCAACACGCCGCAATGGGTGTGGGTCGCAGTAGTTTCCGCGGGTGTGGTCGCCATCAACGCCGCGCATGTCGGAAATTTTGGCGAGTTTGAATATTGGTTTTCCCTGATAAAAGTTGTGGCCATCATTGTTTTTATCTCTGTAGGAATCGCCTTGATCACCGGCCTATCGCCGCGCCCCGCTCTGGGCTTTCGAAACCTCACTGCCTACGGCGGATTTTTGCCTCACGGCTTTCGTGGCATGTGGCTCGCGTTCACGCTGACGATGGCGAGCTACATGGGAGTCGAGGTCATTGCTGTCACCGCGGGCGAAGCCCGCCAGCCTGCGGAAGCCATCCCCCGCGCCATGCGCACCATGGTGTTCCGCCTCATCTTGTTCTATGTCCTGGCGATTGCCGTCATGGTGACCATGTCGCCCTGGAACCAGACAGGCGACGGGAGCATTTCGGGAAGTCCTTTCGTGCGCGCGTTCGCGTCCATTGGGATTCCGAACGCCGCGTTCATCATGAACCTCGTTGTCATCACCGCCGCCTTGTCCAGCGCCAACACTAACCTCTATCTTTCCACCCGCATGCTTTTTTCTCTGTCCCGGGGGAATTTTGCTCCCGCGTTCTTGGGCCGCTTGAGCGCAAATGGCGTGCCCCACCGTGCCCTCGCCGCTTCGAGTCTGGGAATGGTGGTCGCGATTTTTCTTGCCGTCTATGTGCCCAAACGCGCGTTCCTTCTGATGTACGGGTCGGCGGTGGCGGGAATGTACTTCGTCTGGATTATCATTCTTCTCGCCCACCTGCGATTCCGCCGCTCCATCGGCGCGAAAGTGAATGAGTTGCCGTTGAAACTGCATTTCTTCCCCTTCGCGAACATCCTGGGCATCGTTGTCCTGGTGGCGATCGCGTGCAGCACGTTTTTTGTAGAAGGACTGCGATACTCCGTGCCGGCTTTTTGCGGGCTCCTGGCAATCATCAGCCTTTTGTACTGGAAGGTGCAGCACGGCGCAACGACGGCTGGTGCTGGCGTTCCGTTGGAAACGAATCCGGAAAGTCTTCCGCCGGAGCCCTAGCAGTGTGCTGAAAAGATTGTGTGGCACGGACTTTAGTCTGTGCTCTGACGGAGTTTTTCTAAAGCGATGACCCAGTGAGTCATCGCAGGGAGATTGCAAATGGCAAAGCCCAAAAACAATGGCACTAATGGCGGCCGGAAGCCCGCCTCGGCTCCGGTCGCGCCCTATATGGCGATCGGCCTCTCGACGGTCGTGCACGGAATCGGCAGCCGCAAGGACATCGGGCGAAATCTGGATACCATCGAGGACGGCATTCACGCCGCGATGTCGGTGGTCAGCATCAACATGCCGGTAAAATTGATCGCCCTCGCCGAAGGCGCGCTCACCGGCTTCACCGACGAAGCCTTCGATCTTCCCCACACCATCGCCGCGAAAGAACTCTTTATCGATATTCCAGGCGAAGAGACCGAACGCCTTGCCAAGCTGGCCGCAAACTATGACACCTACATCATCGTGCAGTGCAAAGCGCGCTGGCCGGAGGTGATGAAAAACCGCTTCTTCAACACGCTGTTTGTGATCGATTCGAAAGGGAAAATCGTCCACAAAGCCGCGAAGAATCACATCTGGTGCCGCGAGCATTCCTGCACGCCGCACGATATCTACGATCGCTGGGTCGAACTTTTTGGAGACGGCATCGACGCCTTCTACCCGGTTCTGAAAACCAAGGACATTGGGAACATCGGCACGATCTGCTGCAGCGACGGCGAATACCCGGAAGCCGTGCGCGCCCTGGCCTTCAACGGAGCCGAAGTCGTCTATCGGCCCAGCGAAGCGATCCCGATGACAAACTCCGGATATCCAGGCGGAGGCACTTGGCTCATCCAGAACCAGGCGCACGCGCACTTCAATTCCTTGTACATGATCTGTCCCAACGTCGGGCCCGTTTTTCTGCACCCGGGCATGAAGCACCCGTTCGATATCGCCGGCGGCCACTCGCACATCATCGACTACATGGGCAGCGTGGCTTCCTATTCGCCATCGGGCTACAACACCGCGGTTGCTGCGACGATCGACATCGAAGCCTTACGCCAATTCCGCGTGCGAAATCTGAACAGCAATTGGATCAAGGATCTGCGCACCGAAGTCTTTCGCAAGATGTACGAGGTCCCTATCCACCCGAAAAACCTGTGGTTGAAAAAAGACCCCGAGCGCCATGCGAAGGTGGACGACTATTACCGCGACAACATCCGCCGCCTGATCGAACGCGGCACTTACACTGCACCCGCAAATAATTTCCCAGGCTGCGAATACAAACCAGCCTCGACCGATCCCGAACAGGAAAAGTGGGAGAACATCAAGCAACTCTGGGAATAGGCAAAGAAAAGCGCAACAGTCTGCGATGAGAAATCGCTGAGCAGGTTCACCGTTTTTGCCATTGCGGTCAAGGAGAAGTAGGAGTGAGCAGGGCCATCGAAGAGGTCTACTCTTCACTGAGCGGTCGGTTCCGCGGAGATTTGCTGCGTCCCGGCCACCCCGAATTTCCCGAAGCGCGCCGCATCTGGAATGGCATGGTGGCTCGCACGCCTGGCTTAATTGCGCGTTGCGCCGGAGTGCCCGATGTTCAGGCTGTTGTCCGAGCGGCCAGCGCCGCAGGTATTTTCCCGGCAATCCGTTGCGGCGGGCACAGCCTGGCCGGGTTCAGCAGTTGTGAGGGCGGCCTGGTGATTGATCTCAGCCGCTTGCGCCAGGTAAGCGTCGATGAAAAAAATCGTCGCGCACGGTTCAGCGGCGGTTGCCTTCTCGGCTCCGTTGATACCGCGACCCAAGCTTTAGGGCTCGTTTTTCCTTCTGGCGTGGTGTCTCACACCGGAGCGGCAGGACTCGTCCTCGGCGGCGGCACGGGCTGGCTGAACCGCTTGCACGGCCTCTCCTGCGACAACGTCGAAGGCTTCACCCTTGTCGTCGCCGATGGATCCGTCCTCCACGCCTCCGCCACGGAAAATTCCGATCTTTTTTGGGCTTTGCGCGGCGGGGGTGGAAACTTCGGCGTGGTCACTGAATTTGAAGTAAAACTCCATCCACTATCCGCCGTTCTGTACGGGACGGCGTTGCACTTCGGCGATGACATCCCTCGCGTTCTCCAGGCTTGGCGCGATTTCATGTTGGAATCTCCCGACAACTTGCGTTGGGGTTTTTCCTTGACGATTGCCCCGCACTCGGAAAACGTCCCTGCACACCTTCGCGGGCTTCCCGTCGCAAGCGCCTCCGCGGTGTGGGCCGAAGACCTTGAGGAGGGCCGCCGTTATGTCGATCGCGTCCTGTCCTTCTGCAGGCCTGTCGCCGTCGCGAAACAAGTAATTCCCTTTCTCAAATTGCAGACCATGGCGGACGCGGAATTTCCCCATGGGCGCCGCTACTACACCAAGTCCGGCTACTTCAAATCGTTCACCGACCAGAGCATTCACACCATGGTGGGAGCGCTCGAAACCATTCCCTCTCCCGTCAGTCAAATTGAGCTCGCCTACCTGGGTGGCGCCGCCGCGCGCGTTGGTGCCGATGAGACTGCTTTTGGCGATCGCAGCGCGCCTTTTGTCATGAATCTTCTCGGCAATTGGCAGAACGCCGAAGACGATGTTGCCAATGTTTCCTGGGTGCGCAATTTGTTCGCGAAGCTGCGCCCCGCGATGGTGCCCGGCGTCTATGTCAATTTCATGAGCGGCGACGAAGACGACCGCGTGCCGGAGGCCTATCGCAACCGCTGGGAACGCCTCGTCGCCGTCAAGACGCAGTACGATCCCAGCAATCTCTTCCGCATGAATCAAAACGTCCCCTCGCAAAAAACCGCGGGGAGCGCCAGCGGCGACTAAGAGTCATCAAGTCAGTCTTTGCCGTTGTTGTGGCCGGTCTTCAGACCGGTTCTTGGTGGAAATCCGCTCTGGTCCGCTCAATTCTGCCACGCCGCCGCCGGCTTCGCCGCATTTCCCCGCAGCGACTCCTGATACGCGTCAAAAAAATCCAATCCCGCCTTATTGACCTGCGGCTTCACCACAATCTCATCGCCAAATTCGATCGCCTGGTCCTTCTTCGCGTCGTAGACGGGCCATTTCATCGGTCCTTCTCCATTGGGATTACCATTCTTCGCAAAATCCGTCCAATAACTCGTGACCGCATCGCTCAACTTGCGGTCCGCGTCTTCCCACGGAAACGGCCACGCAAAATTCCCAAACACGTACGCCAGATCCGCCGCATGAAACGCACGCAGCTTCTCTCTCTGAGGCCCCGGCGGTTTGCGCGTGAAATAATAGAAGTACGCCGGCTGGCGCCCCGTCTTCGTCTGGAGTCGTGCCCACGTCCGCATCTCCCAGCCGAATACACTGTCGCGGTACGCCGCGTAAAACGAATTCACCGCCTCTTCATCCGTCCCCGCCGGGTACACTTTCAGAAATTGTTCCGCCAGGTTCCCGTACCGCTGGTGCGCGCCCGCGATAAACAACTCTTTCTTCATATTCACGCCCTGTGGAGCGAGCGCCGTCCCTTCGTCCGCGTTGAATCCCACGATCAACGGCACATCATTTTGTTTGCCCTCGGCAAAAATGCGGTAAATCTCTTCTGGCAATACCCACCCGTCCACTACCTGCCGGATCGTTTGTTCGTTGCTCGCTTTCAGAATCTCTTCCGCGGGCTTCGCGCGCAGCGTCTTCAGAATATCCGCGGAAGCGCCTAGACTCGCCGCCAGGCTCTCTCCCGCCTTTTCCGCATCGGCAAGAGTCTTCATCGGCGCGAACGACCCTCCGCTTTCTCCGATCGCACGTTGAAACAATCCCTTCGCTCGCGGGCTCGCCATCAGCGCATTGACCGCCCACGATCCCGCCGACTCGCCAAAAATCGTCACGCATTTCGCGTCGCCCCCAAACGCGGCGATGTTTTTCTTCACCCATTCGAGCGCCGCGATCTGGTCAAGCAGCGCGTAATTTCCCGAAGCGTTGTGTTTGGACTCCGCCGTCAACGCGGCATGAGCGAAAAATCCGAACACACCAAGCCGGTAATTCATCGTGACCACCACCACCCCCTTCCGCGCAAGATTTTCGCCGTCGTAACTCGCCGAGCTCCCCGAGCCGCGCGTAAATCCTCCTCCGTGAATCCACACCATTACCGGCAGCCGCTCCTTCGCGGATTTTGCCGCTGTCCACACATTCAAGTAGAGGCAATCTTCGCTCAGCGGCTGCGGCTTGCTCTGGTAGATCGCGGCCGACGCCGGATACGGCGTCTGCATGCACACTGGCGAAAACTCCGCGGCTTGACGAACGCCTTGCCACGCCGCCGGCGGCTGCGGAGCTTTCCACCTCAGCTCGCCCACGGGCGGCGCAGCGTACGGAATGCCTTTGTACACCCGCACCTCTGCATCAACACCGCTTGCGCCCGTCAGCAACCCCTGCTCCACTCGAACCGTCTCCGTGCCGTCCGCCGCCGAGCGCACCGCCACCACCATCGGCACAGCCATCAACAGCGCCGCAGCCGCTACAATCCTAAGTTTCATTTTTTCTCCCATCCCCCTAATTACTTTTTCAGCGCGGCAACCGCAAGTATTGCTAACCCCCGCAGGGACAGCTCGAGTGCCCTCTGACCGCCCTGCATCTTTGCATCGTGTTTGACTCCCTCTGCTGCCCGCATCACGATGTGCACGATCTGCTCGACGGTAAGCCCTCGCGGAGGTCCTCCGATCTCGCCCGTCTTCTTCAGCGATCGCAAAAATCTCGCGAGGCGAGCTTCGTACTCCTTATTCAGAGCGTCAATCCTGGCTCGCGCCAGCTTTAAGAAAGTCTCCTCCAGCTCCGGCATGTGTTCAGATTTGCTGAAGAGCTCAAACGCCATTCCAAAGTAGGCATAAAGCAAACCGGTGAATCGATCCACTGCCGTGCCACTCGTGCGCTCCGCGGCAACGCACCGCTGTTGCACCTGGTCGCCAAGATATTCAAGGATTGCCAGAAAGACCGCAGCCTTGTTCTCAAAATGCAGGTACACCGTGCGCTTGGCCACGTGGGCCGTCTGGGCAATGTCATCGATGGAGGTCTTGCGATATCCGTACCGGGTAAACAGCTCTAGCGCCGCCAGCACGATGGCATTTGGTTTGGCCGAAGTCTCATTGGCTCCGATGGTTTTGTTTTTAACCTTTTTCATGCACGTTACATCTAATTGAACTAAGTATACCATAGTAGGATATCTGGTATACCTAATGTGATTCGCGAGATGAGGAATCCAATGACACGAAAACGTCTAATCGGTTTCATTGCACTGATTCAGTCCGTTCTTGGGTTGACGCATCTTTTCCTCTATGAGACGTGGGCATTTTCGCCCGAGGGGAGTGACCCACCCGGAGCGTCTTGGATCAAACTACTCCTTGGCTTTTTGTCGGTGAGCTTTGTTGCCGCTTCGCTACTCGCATTTCGCTACACAAACGCTCCTCTGCGCGCGTTTTACCGGGCTGCTGCGGTCTGGGTCGGTCTGCTCACCTTTCTCTTTTTCGGTGCGGTTTTCTCCTGGATTATTTTCGGAGTTGGGCGACTGGCCGGGCTGGACGTGAACTTCCATCGGACCGTGGAATTGACGTACGGCGCTGCAACAGCGACAGGTCTCTACGCGGTTTTCAACGCAAGCTGGACGCGGATTACTCGAACGACGGTGCGGCTCGCGAACTTGCCGGCCGCTTGGCGCGGGCGAAAAGCGGCGCTGATCAGCGATTTGCACCTTGGGCATGTGCGAAACGGCAGTTTTTTGCGGCGCATGGTTGCAAAGATTTTGAAGGAAGAACCGAACGCGGTTTTTATCGCTGGAGATCTGTATGACGGAACGGCCATTGACGCCCGGCGAGCAGCGGAACCATTAAGCGAGCTCGTTGCGCCACAGGGCGTCTATTTCGTCGCGGGAAATCATGAGCAGTTTGGGGACGACACTAAGTATCTGCATGCCATTGCCGCGGCCGGAGTCCGTGTGCTTAGCAATGAAAAGGTGGAAGTGGACGGTCTGCAGGTTATTGGCGTGCCGTACCGGCACGCGGTGCACGATGGCCACTTTGCGTCGGTGCTGCGCGGCATGCGGTTGGATCGCGATCGTGCGAGCATTCTCTTGACACATGCGCCCGACAATCCGGAGATCGCGGATGCCGCCGGGGTTTCCCTGCAGCTATCCGGGCACACGCACCTTGGGCAGTTCATACCATGGAGTTGGATGGCGCGTCGGATTTACCGGCAGTTTGTGTATGGCTTAAGCCGCATCGGGAAGATGCAGGTTTTCACTTCGAGCGGAGCAGGAACGTGGGGACCCCCGCTGCGGCTGGGATCAAATCCCGAAATCGTTGTGCTCGAGTTCGAGTAACGCTACTCGCTGTCGGCAGAGTGGAAAGGCGGTCACACGGGTGACCGGACGAACAAACGCTACTCCTAATTTCACGGACTACCTTATCTAAATTCTTGCCGGTCCTTCACTTCCGGCGTCTCATCTCATTCGAATGAAATCATACGATTATCTGACCGTAGACTGTCCGGTTTCGCGACGACTTCTTCCCGCAACCGGACAACTGCTGATAGTCCCCCGCTGTCCCCAAACGTCTAAATGCTGCTAACACAGGGAGTTAAGAGGTAGGACGGTCGGAAGAAGATGTGCCCTTACCTCACCTAGATTCGGGGGTGTGCTCATGCAAACACTTTGGCAAGACTTACGGTACGCACTTCGCATGCTGAACAAGAGCCGTGGATTCACGGTCGTCGCCATGCTGACGCTGGCCTTGGGCATCGGCGCAAACGCCGTGGTCTTTAGCGTCTTGAACGCGCTAATCCTGTACCCGCTGCATCTACAGCACGCGGAGACCCTCTACGGTATCCAGCACGGAGACGAGGCTTCCTCCTATCAGTCCTATCCCGACTATCTCGATCTGCGCGATCGCAACCGCAGCTTCGATGATCTAGCCGCGTATGACGCCGCTCAGGTGGGGTTAGACACCGGCGAGAATACGGTCCGCGCCTGGATCGGTGTTGTGACCGGGAACTACTTCGACGTATTGGGCATTCAGCCGTATCTTGGGCGTCTCTTCCACGCTTCCGATGAGCATGGTCCTAACAGCGCTCCGTATATCGTGCTCGCTTACGAGTATTGGCACACCCATTTTCAGGATGATCGCCACGTGGTGGGCCGTGTCGTCCAGCTGAACAAGCATCCGTTTACCATCGTGGGTGTAGCGCCGCCTGAATTCCACGGGACTTTAGTGTTTTTCAATCCCGCTTTCTTTGTGCCGATCGTGAACCAGGAGCAGGTGGAGGGGGAGAATCTCCTGAACGTCCGCGGGAAGCGCTGGGTTTTTATGGTGGTGGGACATCTGAAAGCGGGAGTCACTCCGGCACAGGCGGTGGCCGATTTGAACTCGATTGGCTCCTGGCTCGAAAAAACCTTTCCCAAGGAAGACGACCGAAGGACTTTTGCCTTGGCGCGTCCAAGTCTTTATGGCGACTATCTTGGCCGGCCGGTGCGCGCCTTCATGACCGGATTGATGCTGCTCGCCGGCTTAATCCTGCTGGCCGCCTGCGCCAACCTGGGCAGCCTGTTCGCGGCGCGCGCTGCTGACCGTTCCCGGGAGGTGGCTCTGCGACTTGCGCTGGGAGCGAGCCGCCTTCGCATTCTGCGGCAACTCTTTACCGAAGCCGTGCTCCTTTCCCTCGGCGGAGGCGCTGTCGGCCTTTGGGGCAGCATCGTGCTCTTGAGCGGTCTGAGCGTGTGGCAGCCATTTTCCAGGTGGCCCATCCATCTGAGTGTGAATCCGGGCGTAAATGTTTATGGAGTGGCTCTGTTGTTGACGCTGGCCAGCGGATTCCTCTTTGGCGCCGTCCCCGTAAGACAGGTACTTCACACGGATCCCTATGAGATCGTCAAGGCGGGATCCATCGGCAGGGTTGGGCGGTGGATCACTCTCCGAGACCTCTTGCTCGTACTGCAAATTGCCATTTGCGCAGTGCTGGTCACTTCCTCGATGGTTGCCGTGCGTGGCCTCGTGCGCTCGCTGCACAGCAATTTCGGTTTTGACCCGCAGAACGCAATGCTGGCAGATACGGATCTGACTATGGCTGGGTACAGCGGCGAGAAAGTACCCGAAATGCAAAGGCGCATCATTGATGCTCTGGAAAAGATTCCTGGCGTAAAGTCTGTGGGATTAATTGATAACACGCCATTGGTCAGTGGGAGTTATCCCGGGTCGCTTATTTTTACCGATGAAGTGACAGACCTGAAGCCGTCGAATGCCGTCGCTGACTCTTACACGTTCAGCATCTCTCCCGAATACTTTCACGCGGCGGGCACCGCCCTGCTGTCGGGACGCGCTTTCACCTGGCATGACGATAAGAACGCGCCGCCCGTGGCCGTGATCAATCAAGAGTTTGCGCGCAAAGTCTTTGGCGCTGCAACAAACTCTGTGGGCAGATACTTCAAGAAAAAAGACGGAACGCGCATCCAAGTGGTTGGCATCGTGGAAAACGGGAAATACAACCGCATCACTGAAGATCAAGAGCCGGCGATGTTTCTCCCCATCCTGCAATCGCCATCGAGTTCGACATATCTGGCGGTGCGCTCGGACCGCGATCCAGGGCAACTGGTGGCAGCCATCAGAAGTACAGTACGGGACCTCGACGCAGGTCTGCCTATTTACATCGAACCGTGGAACAAAGAGTTGGACACCGCTCTGTTTGCTTCGCGGATGGCGGCGATGACGCTGGGTGTCATGGGCGTGATGGGCGCGATGCTGTCCATAACCGGCATCTTTGGGTTGGCTGCGTATTCGGTCAGCAAGCGGCTGCGGGAGTTGGGAATTCGTATGGCCCTCGGCGCGCAGCGCAAGGAAGTGTTGCAGGCGGCGTTGGGACGCCCATTCAAATTGCTGGCTTTCGGTTCCGCAGCCGGATTGCTGCTCGGAATCCTGGCGAGCCGAGTGCTGGCGCTCATCGTCTATCAGGCAACTCCCCGCGATCCCCTGGTGCTGGCTGGTGTTGTCCTGGCCATGGCGTTGCTAGGGCTAGTCGCTACGTGGATTCCAGCGCAACGCGCCCTATCGATTGATCCTGCGATACTCCTGCGCGAAGAGTGACTTCGCCTTACGCAAGGAGTTTCAGCGCATTCCACGCTGCAAGGACTTTTTATCCTAACCCTCGACGCGGGTGCAGGCGCTTTTCTTTTTACCCCGAGCAAAGCTGAGGGGCTTATGCGGGCCGCACTCGATTCTTGAAATTCCTGCTTCCCTAATTCGTTGAGAGAAGTCTAAACTATTGCCCTGTCATTGGTCGACAGGAGACACGCGATGGCTAAGCCAACCGACTTGGTGCAAGGGACCCTCGACCTCTTGATTCTGAGGACGCTCGCGCTCCAGCCCATGCACGGCTGGGGCATCGCGCAACGAATTCGTCAGGTGTCCAAGGACGTGCTGCAGGTCAATCAGGGCGCGCTTTATCCCGCGCTCCATCGCCTCGAGCAACAGGGCTGGATTCGAGCCAAATGGGGCGAATCGGAAAACAATCGCCGCGCCAAATATTATACGCTGACTCCGGACGGCGCAAAGTACCTGCGCCAGGAGCAAGCGCAATGGAAGCGCCTTTCATCAGCCATCGGGTTGGTCCTGGAGATGTCTTAGGAGCCAGAACCATGCGTTGGTATTACAAATTGCCGCTTCGCCTGCGCTCGCTTTTCCGCAAGGACAAAGCGGAGCTGGATCTCAGCGAGGAACTGCAGTTTCATCTGCAAAACCAGATCGATGAATACATAGCGGGGGGAATGGACGCGCAAGAAGCACGTCATGCCGCTTTGCGGTCGCTCGGAGGCGTCGAGCAAGTGAAAGAGGAGTGCAGGGAGGCGCGCCATATGAACCTTCTGGAGAATTTCGTGCGGGATTTGCGCTTGGGGCTGCGCATGCTGCGCCGCAATCCGGGGTTTACCGTCCTAGCGATCCTATGCCTTACGCTGGCCATCGGCGCCAACGCCGCCGTGTTCAGCTGGGTCGAAGGCATTCTTCTCCGTCCTTACCCGCTTGTTCTCAACCAGGAGCGCCTAGTGGCGCTGGCCGGCACGGTGCGCGGAGAGAGAGACCAAACGTCGTGGCCGGATCTCCTCGACGTGCAAAGAAGCTGCACTTTGTGTGAGACCCTCTTCGTCAGCAATATCACCGGCGCGACTCTGAGCATTGGCGAGCGCGCCGAAGTCACAACCGGAAGCATCGTTTCGGCGAACTATTTTGACGCCATCGGAGTGCATCCCATTTTGGGCCGCGGCTTTGAGCCGGGCGAAGATACCGGCCGCAACGCCCATCCGGTGGTGGTGATCAGCTACCATCTTTGGCAGAGCCGCTTCAAGGGCGATCCGGAAATCATCGGGAAGACGCAGCGCTTCGATAACGTGGTGCACACCATCATCGGCGTCGCGCCCGAAGGTTTCTACGGGACTTTCGTTGGGCGAGAGATGGAGTATTGGGTGCCGCTCTCGATGGTGGAATCTTTCTACGGCGGCAGCCGCCTACTGGAAGATCGCGGAGCGCGATGGTGTGAAGCGTATGTGCGACTCAAGCCCGGCGTGACCCGAAGTCAAGCTCAGCAAGAAATTTCTGCGATTGCCGCGCGGCTCGATACTGAATATCCAGCCACTAACCGTGGCCGCGGGATCAAGGTCTGGCCGCTGTGGAACACTCCTTTCAATCACGCCAGTCACCTGCTTCCGACGTTGGAGATCATGGTTGTTGTCGCGGTGTTCGTTCTGTTCATCGTCTGCGCCAACGTCGGCAACTTGCTTCTCGTTCGGTCTTTTGCGCGCCGCCATGAGATGACGGTTCGACTCGCCGTGGGCGCCAGCCGCCGCCGCTTGCTGGGGCAACTGGTTACGGAAGGTCTGTTGCTATCCGCCTGTGGCGCAGCAGGCGGCATGCTAGTGACGTATTGGTGCCGTCATGCGCTTGTTCTGTTTTTTCCGGGAGATGTGTTGTACCTGCCCGGACAAATCGATGGTCGCGTGCTCTGGTTGAGCGTGGCCGTCTGCCTCGCGGTTACGCTTGCGGTTGGGTTGGTCCCCGCGCTTCAGACGCGGGACCTTGCCCTGGCCGACACACTCAAAAACGAGGCATCCGCCGTGATGGGCGCCCGCGGCCGAGGGTGGTTCCGTTCGAGCCTCGTGGTCCTCCAAGTCACTCTCAGCTTCATCCTGTTGGTCGGCGCGACCTTGCTGATGCAAAGCCTGCGCAAAATCCGAACCACCAATCCTGGCTTCTCCACAACGGCCGTGTTGGACACCTGGATACCTTTGATCGCCGCTGGCTATGACGAGCCGCGTGCTAAGATTTTTCAGGATGAATTAATTCAGCGTGTCCGCGCGCTGCCCGGTGTCGAAGCGGCCGCTTACGCGCGGGCCGTTCCGCTCGGCTATGGCTCATTTTCTTCGACCGTGATTGCCGTGGACGGCTACGAACCCCAACCCAACGAACAGCCCACCGCCGAATACAACGAGGTCAGTCCCGGCTACTTCGCCACTTTGGGCATTCCTCTCCTCTCCGGGCGCGAATTCACTCGCGCGGACGATGAAAACGCGCCGCGCGTCGCCATCGTAAACCAAACCATGATCGCGCGGTATTGGCGCGGGCAGAATCCCATCGGCCAGCGTCTGCAAGTGAAGGGCAATTGGGTGCAAGTGGTCGGCGTCGTCAAAGATTCGAAATATTACAGCATGGATGAAACACCCCGTCCGTTTTTCTACGTTCCGCTCCGCCAGTATTTCTCTATCGAACCTGACATCCACATTCGCGCGACGCAACCTCTGCAAACCATCCAAACGGCTCTGCTTCGCGAAGTGCGCGCGCTCGATCCCAACCTCACGTTATACGAAATGATTACGCTACAGGACCAAGTGAATCGTTCTACGTCCCATGAACTCGTGGCCGTAGCTTTGGTCGCCCTGTTCGGAGGCTTGGCGCTGTTGCTCGCCAGCATCGGCCTTTATGGCGTGATGTCGTACACCGTCTCGCAGAGCACCCGGGAGTTGGGGCTGCGTATGGCTCTTGGCGCCGACGCATCGAACGTGCTGCGTCTTGTGATGTCACGCGGTTTGCTGCTGACAGCAGCTGGCATAATTATCGGGATCGCCCTGGCACTCCCTCTCACGCGCCTGCTCGGCAACCTCTTGTATCAGGTGAGCCCGCGGGACCCGCTGGCTTTCGCCGCGGCATTTGCGGTGATGACCCTTGCGTCGGTTGCAGCGTGTTTCTTGCCCGCCTGGCGCGCAACGCGAACTGATCCCATTCGCGCGCTACGCGCGGAATGATTTTTTCGCTCCGCTTAGGCACATAAAAACGATCTTTATTCTTGGCCTCCCGATAACTTCCGAGTTGCCGACCATCCGGGAGTTAGGCCGCCGGGCTCTACTTCATTGGTCGCGAACCGGTGATTAGGATATCGACCAGTCTCTTCGCGCTTTGCTGCCAGTCGGGGCCGGTTGCCACGTTGGAGACGCCAATCAGCGCGCGAAGCAGGTCGAATGGCTCGAGGTCCTTGCGTATGTCACCGCTCTTCACGGCAGTCTTCACAAGTGCATCGATCGCTCCCGTAACCTGAACGCGGGAAGAATCGTACAACCTCGAAGGACCGCCAACGACGCTATTCAGCGCGGATGCGATGATCTGCTTTGTGGCAATGTAGTCTACGAAAAGCATCATCCAGGCCCGCAACGCCTCGATCGGAGGCAGCTTTCTGGATAGTTCCCGTTGTGCTGCCGCCAGCTTTTCCACCTCAGTGTGATAAACGGCCTCGATCAGGCCATCGCGCGTCGGGAAATGGCGGTATAAGGTTCCCGGCCCCACGCCCGCCTGTTTGGCGATGTCGTCCAAGCTGGCATCTGCACCTGACCGGGTGAATACCGCCTTGGCCACTTCCAGAATGCGGTCGCGATTCCGCCGCGCGTCGCTGCGCGGCTTTCGCCCGGGAGGTTGAGAATCTTTCTTAGGCATGGCAAAAAATCCATGTAACCGGAGACAGCCTCCGAATATCTAATCATTCGGAGACATTCTCCGTTTTATCGAAATCGTGGCGGCTCGTCAATACCGGTGGCGTAGGCACGGAACTCGAACGGGCCAGCACAAGGAGGAACACAATGGTGGACGTATTTGGGGCAACCTCGACAACAGAAGATGTTTTGTCCGGGATGAATCTGCGCGGCAAGCGGATTTTTGTTACCGGTGTTTCGGCTGGACTGGGTGTAGAGACGGCGCGTTCACTCGCCGCGCATGGCGCACATGTTGTAGGCGCGGCACGGGATTTAAAGAAAGCCGAAGCGGCAACCGCGCAGGTGCGAAAGGACGCCGGAGTCAATGGTGGAAGTTTCGAGCTCGTTGCGCTTGATCTTGCCAGTCTGAAGAGCGTGCGAGCTTGCGCCGAAGGACTGCTCAAAAAGGGTGAACCCTTCGATGTGATCATCGCCAACGCGGGCGTCATGGCCACACCGTTTACCAATACCGCGGACCACTTCGAGACGCAGTTCGGCACCAATCATTTGGGCCACTTCGTCCTCGTGAACCGGATTGCGCGCCTTCTCCGCAAGGGGGGGCGGCTGATCAACCTGTCTTCGGCAGGACATCGTTATTCCAACGTTGACCTGGAAGATCCGAACTTTGAGCGCACACCCTACGAGCCGTTCGTTGCGTACGGCCGCTCGAAGACCGCGAACATTCTTTTTGCTGTTGCGTTCGACAAACGGCACCGCGGACGTGGCGTGCGCGCTGCGGCGGTACATCCGGGAGGGATAAAAACGGAACTGGGTCGCTACGCGGACCCAGGCCGGATTGAGAAGGTCGTCGCGCAAATCAATGAGCAGCTCGCCGCACAGGGAAAAGGGCCCTTCCAGTGGAAAACGATTCCGCAGGGTGCTGCGACTTCGGTGTGGGCTGGCGTCGTTGCTCCGGCAGACGAAATCGGCGCTCATTACTGCGAGAACTGCCACGTTGGCAGCGTAGTCCCAGACGACGCACAGATTACCGTGGTCAGCGAAGGGGTTCGAGCCTACGCGGTGGACCCAACCAATGCCGAAGCCCTTTGGAAGAAGAGTGAAGAAATGGTTGGAGAGTCTTTCTAGACGTCGGATTCCAGTTCAGGAATAAGAAGTTGACCATCGTCATTGAAGTGACGAAAAGGAGAAACCGTAATGCGTGTATTCGTAACTGGTGCTTCAGGTTTCATAGGTTCGGCGATCGTTCGGGAGCTAATCGATGCGGGGCATAAGGTGCTCGGCCTGGCTCGCTCGGAGGCGGCTGCCGCGTCCATTGCCGCCGCAGGAGCCGATGTACATCGCGGTTCGCTGGAAGATCTCGAGAGCTTGCGCAGCGGAGCGGTCTCTACGGACGGGGTGATCCACACGGCCTTTATCCATGATTTCTCGAACTACGCGCCCGCCGCCGAGAAGGATAGGCGCGCTATTGAGACACTCGGAGCCGCACTCGCGGGCTCAGAGCGCCCGTTGGTGGTCACTTCCGGAACTCTGCTCCTACAGCGCCAAGGCCCGCTCGCAACGGAACAGGATGCGCCCGCTCCCAGTTTTCCGCGCAAGTCGGAACAGGCAGCAGCGATGGCCTCGCGTGGCGTGCGCGTCTCCGTGTTGCGCCTTCCTCCGTCGGTCCATGGGGACGGCGATCACGGCTTCGTTCCGGCTCTCATCAAGCTCGCGCGTGAGAAGGGGGATTCAGCGTACGTCGGTGACGGTCTTAACCGCTGGCCCGCCGTGCACCGCCTCGATGCTGCTCATCTCTACAGGCTCGTACTGGAGAAGGGTTCCACAGGAGCGAGCTACCACGCCATTGGCGACGAGGGCGTGCCCTTCCGGGACATTGCTGGCGTGATCGGCCGCCGCCTGCACGTACCGGTTGTCAGCAGGTCGCCCGAACAGGCCGCCCACCACTTTGGTTGGCTCGCACACTTCGTTGGTGTCGACTGCCCGGCGTCAAGCAAGCTAACTGAGGAAAAGCTGGAATGGCAGCCGAAGCAGCCGGGGATTATTGCCGACCTTGAACGAGGGACCTATTTCGAACCTGAACAAACTACGCACGCGTCCCCTTCACGCCGTTAAGGATGTGCACTGTGGGAACGGTTATGCTTAGGCTCGGTCTTGGCAAGGTAACTCAGAGGCGCCGAAGAGCAGCGAAGCCAAGACCGAGAAGAATCGCGCACGCCGACAGAACGAACGTTGAAGGCTCCGGAACCGGCGGGGGAGGAGTGACTCCAGCCACATTGATTGTGTCACCCGAGACGATTTGCATGTCGCTGCTGTCACCCCCGAAGAAGCGTCCGTTCAGGTTGGCGTTCACCATCGACATTGCGTTCCCCGGCGCGAGGATTACTCCTTGAAAGGCGAGCGGCAATGGAAAGCTGGAGGCGTTATTGTTAAGCTGAACGTTACCGCTTCCAGTGAAGTTCCACAGAACCTGATCGGTCGTAAGACCGTTCAGGGTAGTGTCACCTCCAAGATTGACGCCAGAAGTGAAATTGAACACCACGATGTCTCCGGCCGCGTCTCCGTTAATGGTGAAAACATCTCCGTTGTTCTGATTGTAGGAGGTGACATTAAAGACGCGATAATCATGACCGCCAAAGACATCCAGCGTGCCGTTGATTGCGTTGACCGTGGTATTTCCGTTGCTGATCGCCAAATTCGTACCGGCCAGCCCTGCGACGCCCGTGTTCAGGCTATTGACGGTGCCCAGAGCGCTGGTCACATTGGGATTGCTATACGTAACGGAACTCGGCCCCACGTTTGAGCCATTGTTATTGTGAAATTGACCAGTATTGGCGGCGGAAAAGTCGAGCTGGCCGCCGATAAAGGAAGGGCCGCCGTCCTGAACCACTCCCGTCCCGCCAACGCCGATATTTCCGTTAATGGTCACATTCGTGATCTGCAAATTATGGCCGCCGGTCCCCTCATACAGCACGCTGTAATTCGCGGCGGCCCCCAGCGGAATGCTGTCCGCCGAGGCGCAGGGAGCAAGCAAGAAAGCCAGCGAGCAGGCCATCGCAGCGATCGTAAGGAGCCGGCATGTAAAGGAAACTTTGGTTAGGGTCATATAAATCTCCACCTAGCCCAAGAGCAAGCTGCCCTCCACACCGGTAATTTTGCAAACTCAGCGATTTGGAGCATTTTTCATACTTGGGAGCGAGGCGAGTGCAACTTTCCTGCACAAAAGAGGAACTCGCTTGGATGTCTGGGAAGCCCGTTTGCGTAACAGTACTGAGCTGGAGAACATTCCGCGCCCGGAGTTTCAATTTCCTCCCGAAGGCCGCCCGGAGCCGTCTCAGCCTTTTCTATAAGGATGCGCTTCCCGCCTTTCGTTTGAATGAGGCCGTTCACGCAAACCGGCCTCTCTTTGACAGATCCACTAGTGGGTGCCCGCCGCCACTTTCGCCGCGGACTGAGTGAGCCAGGTTTCGAAACGTGTCTTGCCGAGTTGCGCGTCATCGCCGGGAAGGAGTGTCCTCTCGCTAAGCTCCACGCCGTAGTAGCGCGCCTTCGGGTCTGCGACAACCTCGCGCGGATCCTTGTGTGCGGCGAGGCCTTGCCGCGCGAGTTCATCGAGACGAAACTTTTCCGGCCCTCCTATTTCAACGGTGCCATTCACGGGTGAGCCCGTCGCGATCCGGCCCACCGCACTAGCCACATCGTCGGCCGCCATGGGCTGGATAAGCGCAGTTGGCAAGCGTACTTTGTTGCCGTCCGTGGAAAAATCGGTGATGCCCTTGACGAATTCGAAGAACTGCGTCGCGCGGATAATTGTGTAGGGAATCGAGGAGGCTTTGATCAAGTTCTCCTGAGCCATCTTTGCGCGGAAGAAACCGCTTACGAGCAGGCGTTCCGTTCCTACGACTGACAACGCAACATGATGCTTTACGCCTGCGGCAGCTTCATAGGCGAGCTGGTTACGCGTTGATGTCTCAAAGAACGTCAGCACGGCCGCGTCTTCCCAGGAAGGAGAGTTCGTTACATCAACGACCACTGACGCGCCTTTCAGCGCTTCGGCCAGTCCCTCGCCGGTGAGAGTGTTGACACCCGATTTGGGTGACGCCGCGATTGCCTCGTGTCCCTGCTCGCGAAGCTTGGCAACGAGCTTTGCCCCGATGAGTCCACTGCCGCCTATCACTACGACTTTCATGATTGCCACCTCTATTTTCGGTGTACCTCCATGCGTGTCTTCCGTCAAGCGAACAAATGCGGTTCCCTAAAGTCCTGGTAAGTCCGTTATCGGAAACGGGCCCGCTGCCGGACCTTAGAGCTGTTCGGCTCGTCATCAAGGGCGGTAGGCCACCCGGCGCTGGACGCCACCGCCGCTCTTCCGTCTTTCTCGTCCGTTTGAATTTCTTATTCGTGACAATCGGGGTCAAATTCAAACGGACTCCCCGTCTTCTTTTCATTTCTCGCCACTCGTCACCCGCCGGGTGCCGCATCCCTTTGGGTTTTGGTTCATCAAAGGGTGCGAGTTTAAAGTCAGCTTCATGCAGGGTCATCTATAGCCTCTGCGCCCCCTTCCGGCGAGCAACGCGCAGGTCATCTCTCCGCTACTTCCCGTAGCGCAATGTAGTATTCCCTTCACCATCCTTCACTTACCGTGTCTCATCTCATTCGAACGGTACTCTTTATAAATATCCCTTGACAGTTACTCTATCCTGTGCTAGAATACGTTATGGTTTGGTCGTGGTCCGCGCAGGGCATTCGCCCCTACGCTCCCCCGACCCGCCAGACTGTTTGCATAGTAGTTACCCCAACCCCCGAAAACAGCATTTTCTGTCCCCTTTGTTTTCAATCTCTTGCGCACTCTTTCTTGCCCCGAGCGAAGCCGAGGGGTGCACGGTCTGTACAGTTCGGAACCTATATTCTTTGTTCTCACATTCTTACGGACTCTTTTGCACCAGTGTTTTCGACAACTCCTTTACAATCATATTCTTCCGCACTCTTTGCGAAAAACACCGGGGGTGGGTACACCCTCCAAAATCTGCTTCGTGTTTTCAAGCACTTACAAACTCTTCGCCTTTCAACCGAGGGATATACCCACCCTCTCCCATTCTGTCCTCCACCGGATCTTCGCTCCGTGTCTCTGTGGCTATCCCTATCCGCCGTTGTCGTCCCGTTGGAGCTCCGTTGTTTTTCGACGGGAAACGCCCCCCATCTCTTTTCTCTTCATACCGTTACCCGACTCTTTCCTTCACAACGAGGGGGGGGTACACCCCCACCCCCTGCGGAAACGGTCCATCTATGCATTTCCGCCGCTTTGCGCTGCGCCCAAGAACCGGAGATTCGATCCGGCGAAGGAGGTCTTCTTTCTTCACTAGTCACCAGTCACCAGTCACCAGTCACCAGCCGCCAGTCACTGCGTCTATTGCTCTGTGCCTCTGTGCCTCTGTGGCTATCCGGTCCTTCTCAGAACTTCTGCGTACTTCGCGGCAATCGCCTTCCAGGAAAAGTATTTCTCCTGCGCCCGGCGGCTTCGCTCACGGAGAGACTCACGATACTCTCCATCGCTCAGCACCCGCGCCAGCGCCTCGCCGAGCTCTCCTCGATTTTCGGGAGAAACCAGCACTACTCCCGCCTCGCTTATGGGGAACGCCGTCTCCGGCCCTCTGTACGCGACAACCGGCAGCCCGCACGCTATGCTCGCGATCGCGCTTCCGCGGCGGGTCGAAATGCCTCCGCGGACAAACAACGACACATCCGAGGAAGCCAGGTTTTTCACCACTTCCTCCCCGCGGAGAACTCCGGCCACCTGCAGCTCGACGCCCGTCTCGCGCAACCCTTCGCGCAAATACACTTCCGCGTCGTCGGCGTGGCGTCCAAACGCCAGCAGCCGCAATTTTCCCCCGCGCTTCGCGGCAAACTTCACGGCCTCCGTGATAGCTCCACTTTCTCGCCGTCCGGCTTCTCCTCCCGTGACCCCGAAAACGGCGATCGTGAGGGGTTTTCCCTCGCCGACTTCCGGGTTTGCGGGTGCATCCAACCGTGCCGGCAGATTGGCTCCCACGGGAATGAAAACAGCATTCGAGGTTTGCGGTGGGATCCACGAGACCCGCTCCAGAGCGACCGTCAAAACGGAAAGGTCCGCCCGCAAACACGCATTTCGCATGGCATGGACTTGCGTTCGCCTGCGAATGGCGTCAATAAATCGTTTTCCGCTGTACGGACTCACATCGTGGAACACCACCCCCACGCGCGCGCCGGCATTCCGCAGCACGCGCAAAACGCGGCTGAACTTCAGCGGAAAGCCACGCTTCGACCACGCCAGCGCGGTGTATTGCACGAAAACCCATTCGCCGCGCAACCCCGCGGCCTGCCGCCGGAGTTTTTCGAGAGCGGAAGACCAGCCGCGCTCCACAAAATCGACGCGCACCAATTGCAGATCGAAGCCGTGCTCTTTAAGCGCGTCGCCGAGATATCGGCAATATCCTTCGACCGCGTCGGTCGGCGCGTCGCGTCGGCCAAGCAGTGCGATGCAGCGCTGGCTCATTGCGGCAAGGCCAGAACGTGGTGTTCGCCGCGGGAATCGCAGGAAAATCCGTGCGAGCTCCACAGCTCGATCAACGCGCGACGGTTTTCCTCGTTGTGCATTTCGCACAGGATCACGGGTCTTTTTTCCGCGAGCAATTTTCGCGCGCCGCGAAAAACTTCCACTTCTGCGCCTTCGACGTCGCATTTGACGAAATCGGGCGCGGGACTGCCAAGGACAAAATCATCGAGCGAAATTCCCGGCACCTCGGCGCTGCTGCTTCCCGTTGCGGATAAATCAACGTGGCCCAAGCCGCGGTCGGGCGATGTTGCGGCATCGGCACGCGCAAACAGCAAGCCACGTGACTCCGACCAAACCGCTATTTCCTGCACCGAAATGTTGGGGAACTCATTGCGCGCAACATGCTCCCGCAAACGCGCCGCAATTTCAGGATCGGCCTCAAACGAAATCACTTTTCCGGATTCTCCCGCCAGCCGCGCCGCGAGGAGAGAGAAAAAACCGATGTTCCCGCCGATGTCGTATATCGTCATTCCCGGCCGGAGAAATTGCTGAAAAACATTTTGCACTTCTGGTTCGACCTCGCCGCGGAAATATTCGCGGCCGGTACGCGGGTTCAGCCGCAGCCACAATCCTTGCGCGGGCCCACGGCTCACTTGCATCCAGGTCAGAGTGTCGCGCGGAACGAGTCTTGCGCTGACCCAACTCGCGCATTGGCCCAGCACGGGCACGCGGCGAATTCCCGCAAGCGGCGATGCGTATCGCAGAAAGAGCCGCCCCAAAACGCCTTTCTCCGTGCCCACTTTATTTTTCCACCAGGAAATTGCCGATAATCAGCGCGTCCATCCCGGAACTGAAAAACGTACGAATGGCATCCGTCGGCGTGTTTACGATCGCTTCTCCGCGCAGATTGAACGAAGTGTTCATGATCACGGGCACGCCCGTGCGCTCGCCGAATTTATCGATCAGCCGCCAGTACAGCGGATTGATTTTTTCCTCGACCGTTTGCGGCCGCGCGCTCCCGTCCACGTGCGTGACCGATGGAATGACTTTGCGTTTTTCGGGGCGTACCTGCGCGGTCAAAATCATGAACGGAGAATCCGCGGCGCTTTCGAGAAAATCCTTCGCGCATTCTTTTTTCAGTGATGGCGCAAAAGGGCGCCACCACTCGCGGAATTTCACCGCGCTGTTCACCCTGGCGTTCATTTCCGGAACGCGGGGATCCGCCAGGATGGAGCGGCTGCCGAGGGCGCGCGGGCCGAATTCCATCCGGCCCTGGAACCATCCAAGAATTTTTCCGGCGGAAAGGAGTTCGGCGGCCGTCGCGGCTGGATCCGGCAACCGCGAATAGCGAAGCTTGTACGTGCGCAGCGAGGTTTCGATGGCGCCATCATCAAAGGCGGGCCCGAAATAGGCATGGCGCATGGGTTTGTTGGGCAATGTCCCACCGTTATCGAGATAGGGCACCAGCGCTGCTCCCAGAGCGACGCCATCATCAGAGGCGGCGGGCTGCACAAAAATATTTTCGAGCGGAAGCGCCGCAAGAATTTTTCCGTTGGCTTTGGAATTTAGCGCGACGCCGCCGGCCAAACATAGATTGCGGGAACGCGTTTTTTCGATGGCCATGCGCGCCACGTTCGTCATGGCCATTTCGCAAGCGTCTTGAGCGGCGTAGGCAATGTTTTTGTGGCGAGTCTCGATTTCGCTTTCGGAAATACGCGGAGGACCAAGCCGCGTCGCCATTTCCGAATACGCGCCGGAGCCATAGGGGAAGAGCCGTTTGCTGTGCACGCGGTAGGGTTGCTGCTCGAAGTCGATAAACGCGCGCAGGTCCACGCCCGCTTGTCCGTAGGGCGCAAGGCCCATTACTTTCCATTCATCACTGTTGGGTTGAAAACCGAGGTACTCGGTGAATCCGCTGTAGAACAACCCAACCGAATCCGGAAAGGGGATGGTCAAGACATGTTCGAGCTGTCCGTCGTGGCCATGCCAGATAGAAGTCGCTTCCCAGGCGCCGCGGCCATCCATGACGGCCACAGCGGCATCGGAGAAACCGGAATAAGCAAAAGCGCTGATGGCGTGCGCCAAGTGGTGGCCCACGAAACGAAAGCGCGCTTTGACATTTGCAAATTGTTGCGTGAAAACTTTCGCTCCGCTGCCCTGATGCCAGGTGCTGAGGAAATGAGACGTCGTGGTGAGCAGATTCTGAGAGGAGACCGGCATCTTTCCGGTCGCGAAACATCGCAAGTCGTGGCGAAATCCGGGGCCAGCCGTCGGCCAGCCGAAGCAAATGTCGTCCAATTGGTTGGCGGAAATGCGCGCGAAATCGAGGCAAGCCTGGATGGCGTTGCGGGGAAACCTCGCGTCATGCTTCAAGCGGCTGATGCGCTCTTCCGCGACGGCAAAAAGAAGTTCTCCGTCACGCACCAGGCACGCCGACGAGTCATGCATTCGCGTGTAGTTTATTCCGAGCGAGATCATTCTGAACTTACGCCTCTCGATTCCGGTGGCAAAATTCTGAATCACAATTGCCGGGCGACGCGCACAGTTGTTTCGCAGACAAGAAAAAATGCATTACGCCTGCTTCTCCTGCCGGTCGACGTGCCGCGGAACCGGAAATGGCATTATCTTTCGCCGCAGAAACTGATAGAAACCCAGCTGCGAAAGGCGCTGCTTATACTTGTAATAGGCGCGCGGCGGCATCGTCAATGCCGGGAGTAGCCGCAGACAAGTAAATAGATGCTGCAAAAAAGATGCGTCACCGTGGAGGATCCACATGGTTTTCCATTCCGTTGACAGCGTTTCCCAAGGGTAGCCACCCTCGACAAGAAGGCGCAGATGATTGAGTTCCACCTCAACCGTTTCGAGAATTGTTCTGGAAGCCGAGGGATCGACTTTGTGCAATTGAAGCTGCCCGGAGAGCGCCAGGTGCAGCGCGCAGAATACTTCGAGTTTGCGGCGAAGCTTGACGGGATCGTGACTCGTGAATTGGTAGAGATTTGCAGAGTGATGGCGATAGAAGGTCAAAGGTTCGGATAAAACAACCGCAGGAGAGAGAACCGCCGCCAGGGTGAACAAATATTCGTCGGCCTGAATCACCAAGGCATCGGGAACAGGAAAGATGTTTTTGAGCAATGAGGTTCGAATGGCCATACGGCTGGTGCCGAGAAAGTCTTTCCTCGTCCGAAAAATCCTGGCCCCTTCGGGTGAGTTCGCCTGGAACCAGGTATCTTCACGGAGTTGATCAACCCGGTGGCGGCCATCAAGCAGCACTTCCGTGATGCTGTGTCCGACAAATCCGATTTCGGGGTGAGAAGAAAAAACTTCCACCACGCGCTTTACTTTTTTCGCAGCCCACCAATCGTCACCGTCCAGGAACACGACGATTTCTCCGTGCGCTTCGGCAATTCCGGCGTTGAAAGCGGAGGCTTGTCCGCCGTTGATTTTGCGAATGAGACGGACACGCGGCTCGAATTTGCGGACGAGTTCCGGCGTGCGGTCTGTCGAGCCATCGTCCACGACCAGGATTTCCATTTCGGAGGAGGAAAAATCCTGCGCAAGAACGCTGTGAAGCGCCCCCTCGATAAAGGTCTCGTGGTTGTAAGTGTCAACCAGCGCTGTCACAAACGGCTTGGACATGCGGGATCTTGCCTTTCGCCGAGGGGCCGAATCTCAATTCAATCGGAACACCCCAAGCGCAATTTGCAACTCTCCGGCACAGATTGCAAGCGTGCCGATTCGCATAGTTCACGGCATGAACAAAACTCCAATGCCGGCCCATCCTTGTTCAGGATTCTCAATGATTTCACGATATGGATAATCTTGCTTGATCTCGTTCCAGAATTTGTCCACCTGGCAATCCTTGTCCCCCCGGTGTGGCGCGATATCGTGAAATGCGACCATTCCCCCGCTGCGCACCAGGGGAGAGTACATTTCGAAATCGCGTCTTACTCCTTCATAGGTGTGGTCGCCATCGATAAACAGATAATCGAGACGTTCGCCGGCGAGGATACGCTCGACTTGATGTTTCGTTTCCGGGAGATGCGAGTCAGCCCGGACGAGCCGCAATCGCTGGCCGTTGCGCGGAAATTTCCAGTAGAGCGGAATTTTTCGCCGGGGATATCCGCCGCCAAAACGGCCTCCAGGCAAATCCACGCTGATGATGCGTGCACCGGGGGGCGAAAGTGAGCAGAGCAGAAAAAGCGTCCCTCCATAATTGGTGCCAATCTCGAGGCTGCGCATGGGCGCGTGAGCCCGCAACAATTTTCCCAGCTCCGAGATTTCCGAGCGCACTTGCGTGACAATAACAGGGCTATCGGCACAAAAATCAACGGCTGCTTCGGGAGTTTGCGGCCTCCGGGCAAAACTAAGCTGGCCATAAAACTTGAGATATCGAACGCCCTTCAACAATAGTTTTGGCATAAGCGTTGGATTATTTCCCGTTCGACGCCACTAGCACGGCGAGCCAATAGGCTACGCGTGTTCGCTCTTCAGCGACTTTTAGCTTTCCCCTTCTCGCTCGAGGTCATGTACCCAAGTCCGGCTTTCTGTTTCCACGGAGAGATCCAGAAATCGTTGCAATTGCTTGCGCGGCGTCGTTCCCGCGCTGCGAAATAAAGTCCTCCTTTCACCCAGGAGTTGGAGGGCCAAAGCGGCAACTTCCGCAAGAATGGAAATACGATCCGCGGCAGCCCGCCAACGCAGATGGCCCATGTCCTTCGCGAGTCCCGCAGCGGATAGGAGCCAGGTGAAAACGGTGTATCGCAGCGGAAGCAACTTTGTCGCGAGCAACAAGCGTCCCTTCAAGATTCCCCGGAAATTCATGCGCGCGCCCTCCGGCGATCGCCCGGAGCTGCCGACGCGGTGCCAGCAGATGGCTTGAGGGGCATAGAGAATCTTCCATCCCTGAATCCCAGCCCGCCAGCAAATTTCCACGTCCTCGTATCCGAGAGGCAAGCGATTGTCAAATCCCTCCACGCGGTCGAACAGCGAGCGGCGCACCAGCATGCATGCCGCTGATCCCATAAAGACCGGGGTCGTCCGAGCGGCATCCTCCGGATAAAAGTAAAGACCAGGCACAAATTCCACGGAAGCCTTTTTCCCAGGAGCGATGTACGTGAGCCGGGTTGCCAAATGGCCGGGAGAAGAACCATCCCAATTGAATTGCATGCCGTCGGCGGCAAAAACCGAATCGTCACTCCGTAGTGTTTCCACCAGCGCGGAAACAAACTCGCGGTCAAAGCGCATGTCATTGTTGACGAAGAGCAAGAATTCGCCGAGAGCAATGGCGGCGCCGCGATTCAGGGCCGGGGCAAGACCCAGATTTTTCTCGAGGCGCAGCCAGCGCACCTGGAATTCACGCGCTACTTCCGCGGAATCGTCCTTTGAAGCATTGTCCACGACGATGATTTCGAGGGAAGTGAACGATTGAGAGAGAAGGCTGGGCAGGCAAATCCGCAGGTGTTCCGCGCCGTTCCAATTGACGATGATGGCGGAAACCAAAGGCTTCCCATTCATGCAGAAATGCCCTTCTCCCGATAATGGCGAACCGATAGAAAATGCTCAGACGGCCATCCGACTTCAGGCATGTGTTTTCCCGCGCCCCGGATGTGAAATTCAAGGATCAATGCACGCGTGCCTGAGAAGATTCGGGCTTCGCCGCACGCAACCCCAAAACTCTTCGCAAAGGACGCGTTAAATCCAGGAATGCGAACCATACGGGAATGCATTTCGGCCGCAGCCAGCGCCAATAGGGAGCCCATATTCGCTTGGGGTTACGACGCTCTCCCGCGGCGGTCAAGACGTGCGTGGCATCATCGATGGTGTATAGATGCCAGCGGCCACCGGCAAGCTCGAAGTTCTGGCGCGCTTGTTCGTCGGTCCAGACGCCCGTGGCTCCAGCTGGATGGTAGTCATAGTTATGATTTTGATGAATCGCGGTGATTAATTCCGAGGCGTCGACGACGTCCGCGCGTTCCTGGCGCGCCTTCCAAACCAGCCAGTGATCCCACCAGATACGGCCAACCACCAAGGGAGGAATGTCGCGATAGAGGCCACGGGGGAACGCGAAATAGTCGATGGAGTGAGATTCCCGCTGAACACCCTGCGTCCGAGCGAATAGGTGAAGCTGCTCTGGCGCGCCCGCGGCGGCAAGATCCACCAACTGGGTGATGTCGGTGTCCCAGCGGCGCCCGACCATCAGAAAACGTGGGTGAAGGCGGAAGGTGCGCTCGAGAGCGGAACAGAATTCCGGAAAAAGAACGATATCGCAGTTGGCATAGCAGAGCAGATCGTTTCGCGCGATGGCTTGCGCGCGCTCAAACAAAAAATTGAGCTGCTTGGTGCCAAAGGAATTTCGCTGAACGAACGACTCGTGACGCAGAGCGAGCTCACGGGCGGCTTCCGCGGCGCCTTCCTCGTCACCGAAAAGAATCACCTCGACGCGGGGATGGAGCATGGTCCAGCTCTTGAGAGCGTTGCGCTGGATGATTCCGCTGTGCTCGCGAAAGGGCTTCGCGGTGGTGAAAATCGTCAGCATCCCGGATTCCTTCTTTGCACTTCGCCAGCCATGGCGCCGCAGCAGGGTGGTCCTGCCAAGGGCTTTCGAAGGTAGACCACGCATAATAGCATCGCCATATTTATAATAGATAAGTTAATATAATCATGGCTTATCTCGAACCGGAAAAGAGCCAGGATCGCTTGCAACCACCTGCCTTTGGGCGCTCAGGACAGGGTAGCCAAGAAAAATGCAGGCAGCAAGAAAGTTATGGCGCAAAGGATGCTCATCTATTTCTGTAAGCGGCAACCCACGCGGAGCCCGAGGGCCAGAATCCCTGCCCTCTGCCAAAGGCCGGCGGTAAATGCTCATCGTCGCCGCATCGGCCGCGCAAGCCCTAGTGGCGCAATTCCAGGTAAATCACACTAAGCAGCGGACTCAGTACTCGACCGTCCGTACACGGGGGAACCCCTGTGCCCGGACCCGAATCCCCGGTTAAACGAGAAGTTTTCGGCTCGATGACAGTTTTTCATTCGCTCTTGCGCAATGCGAAGTGGGAAGCAACGATCCCGAGGATCGCCGGAGAAGCGATGCAAGGACTTGCCTTTTTTCGTTTCCGAAATTTCCGGCCAGGCCCGGCCCGAAACGCCCCTCCAGCAATGGGCAGATTGCTGGAGGGCACGGCTTCCCTGGAGTGCAGTCAGGACTGACTTATCTTTTCAAACTTGAAGGAGCGCAAGACATGAAGACTATGCAAGACTCGCGGTTGCTTCGGCCCTGTTTCATCCTATTCGCGGCTCTCTGCCTGATGTGCACCGCCAACGCCGGCACGGGGCAGGCTGGCCAAGTCGCAGGCGCGCCAATGGGTGCTCAGCCCGCGCCTGCTCAGGGCCAGATGTTAGCTCAGCCTGCTTCCATTTGCGGCAACCAGCCGCTTTGCTACGACACACCAGACTTCGTGGCCACGGTCACCGATTTTCGAACCAGCAATCAGAATGGAATCAATATCATCGACGTGGGGATGCGCTTCCAAAACAAGTTGAATCAAGCGGTCATCCTTGGCTACGCGGATGGATCGCTAATGGCCCTGGATGATCAGGGCAACCGGTATGTTCCCAATCCATGGGGAAATGCGGTACGCGGTATGGGAGTAGTCGCCGGCAACAATATGGATCCGAAGTTTGTCCTGCGGCCAGGCGGATACGGAGACGCACGCTTTGAGCTGGTGTGGCGTCCGGGCCAAGGGGCCATCGGCTCGACGTTTGAACTCGACCTGTCGACGCGCGAAATCAATACGTTGGAGGGCAATCAACACTCTCTAGGGGGCGAGTTTCCGATAGTGTTTAGGGGGCTCGCCAACGGGGTGGCGGCTGCGGCCCCTGCTATGGCTCAGGGTCAAATGGCTGGCGCACCGATGTCAGCTGCGGGTGCAATCCCGGGGGCCTCCACTCCTTCAACCGCGGCCGGTCAAATGTTTTCTTCGACGGGGGCCACACAAGCTGCGCCAGCGTGTAATCCGGCATCATCAGCCACAGCACTTGCAGGCGCAACGAACTCCGCCGCGGCACAAAATACTGCGGCAACAGCTAACACTGCAGTGTCCAACGCTACGGCCGCCCTCTCCAGCTTAAGCTCGATCTTTGGGAAGAAGAAGCCGGCCGCCGCAGCTCCCGCAGCGGGGACCAGCGCCGCAGCGGCGCCGTGCCCCCCCGGGACGAATCCGGCCGCGGGAGGCGTTTCCAATGTTGCTAGTACGGTCGGCGGCGCGGCACCGGCAGGTGTGATGGTGTCCGCTGGTCTGAGTCTATGCGCCGGCAAGCCGCACTGTTCCGAAACGCCGGATTTTGCGGCCACGATCACATCTTTCCGGACCGCCGCTCAGGGAAACACGAAAGTGGTCGACGCGGTTGTGCACTTCCAAAACAAGACCAATAGCCCCTTGATTCTCGGCTATGTCTTGTCCACCGGGACAGCCACGGATGATCGAGGAAATCGTTACATCGTCAACGGAGGGAATGGCTTCACGGGAATAGGCTACGTCAGCGGGGGCAATTTCGACTCGAGATTCGTTGTGCAACCCGGA
>Ga0210384_10000562_pt1 | contig 56762 bp, 49 predicted proteins | sample IncBWH2MmetaG_FD_160574 | JGI IMG/M metagenome (GOLD analysis project Ga0210384, IMG submission 160574) | Forest soil microbial communities from Barre Woods Harvard Forest LTER site, Petersham, Massachusetts, United States - Inc-BW-H-2-M | ecosystem: Environmental > Terrestrial > Soil >...
ACTACATTCCGAGCGAAAATCTGCGCCTGCGCACCTACAAACGAATCTCTTCCATCGCCACCGACGAAGAAAAGCAGGATGTCCGCAAAGAGCTGGAAGACCGCTTCGGCGCGCCGCCTAGCTCGGTAGATAACCTTTTGGAGTACGCGGTCCTCAAATCGATGTGTGAGCGGCTGCGCATCTCCGCGGTCGAGCGCCAAGGAAGCCGTGTGGCCATACGCTTTCATCCCGAGACGCCGATCGATCCGGCCACGCTGGTGACCGTGGTGCGCTCCCGCAAGGGCATCAAGCTCGACCCCAGCGGCGTGTTATGGATGGAAGTGATCCGGGGAGAGCCGGTGCCCGCGGCGGTGAGAAACGTATTGCTCAGCCTTCGTGGGCAGGGCTAAACTCTAGACATGAGGACAGTAATGCGAAACGTACTCCTTCTCGCGGCTCTGTTTGCCGCGATGCCCCTCGCGGCCCAGGACAACAATCCCGTAGCGCCCGCTCCCCAGGAGGAGCCTAAGCCGCAAGCTCCGGCCCTGGAAAAGCCGGGTACCGCCGCGCCAGAGCCCACCAAGGAACCAGCCAAGGCTGCCGCCAAGAAGCCGGCACCGGCTGCCGTCCCAGAAGGCGTTAACACCAAGGTCGTCGAGGAAATCGTCGCCCGCGTGAACAACGAGATCATTACCCGCTCGGAGCTGGACAAGGCGCGGGTCTCCGCGGAAGAAGATGCCAAGCAGGAATGCGAAGGGAAGTGCACGCCCGAGCAATTGCGAATCGACGTCGAAGACCGCCAGAAGAACGCTCTTCGCGATTTGATCGACCAGTCGCTGCTCGCGCAGCGCGGTAAAGATATGGGTATCAATGTCGAGCCCGAGGTCATCAAGAAGCTCGATCAGATTCGCGTTCAGAACAAATTGGCCAGCATGGAAGAGTTGGAAAAGGCGGTCTCCGGCCAGGGCCTGAACTGGGAAGACTTCAAGGACAACATCCGCAAGGGCATCCTCACACAACGCGTGATCGGCAGCGAAGTTGGCTCGCATATCAACATTGCCCGGGACGAAGTCGTAAAATATTACAACGACCACAAAAAAGAGTACGTGCGTCCCGAACAGGTAGCTCTGCGCGAGATCGAGGTGGCTACCGAGGGTAAAAAGGACGAAGAACTCCCGGACTTGAAGAAGAAGGCGGAGACCGCCCTGAAGCGCGTCAAAGACGGCGAAGACTTTGGCGAAATCGCCAAGCGCTTTTCCGACGGCGGCACCGCCAAGCAAGGCGGCTTCCTGGGCATCTACAAGCGCGGGGAGCTTTCCAAAGAGCTGGAAGACATCGTCTTCAAGATGAAGAAGAACGATCTGACCGATATTATGGACACCAAGCAGGGCTACCTGGTCTTGCAGGTCCTCGAGCACTACGACGAGGGAGAGCAGCCCCTCAGTAAAGTCGAAAATGAAATCATGGATCATCTCTACTCCGGGCGGATGGAACCGGCGCTGCGCGAGTATCTGAAGACCCTTCGCGAAGAAAGCTACGTGGTCATCAAACCTGGGTATCAGGACATCGCCGGGGGCGGCAACTCCGAAATTCAAGAAGTGAATGCCACTCCCGAAGCCACCAAGGCTGCCAAGAAGGGCCGCAAGAAGTTCCTGCTGTTTGGCAAGAGATCGGCGTAGTACGCATGAAGACGCCGTTCGTCACCGACCTTCTCTCCGAACAAAACATCACGACTTTTTTCCTCGTTCACGAAAAAGAAGTCCGCAACACTCGCGAAGGCCGCGCTTATCTGCGCCTGGAACTCGGCGACCGCAGCGGCACCATCGAAGCGCGCATGTGGGAGCAATTCGAGACCGCGGCGAAAGATATCAGCCGCGATGATTTCGTAAAGGTGCAGGCGCGCGTCGAGATTTACCGCAACAAGCCGCAGCTGGCCTTGGTGCAGTTGCGCCTCGCCAAACCGGAGGAGATCGATCTCGCCGACTATCTGCCGCATACCGCCGCCGACGTCGACAAAATGTGGGCGGAGTTGCTCGGCTATGCGGAATCGCTGGGGAATCCGTGGCTGAAAAAACTGGTGCTCGGCATCATCGCCGATCCCGAAGTCGCTCGCTGCTACAAGCGAGCTCCCGCCGCCAAGGTCATGCATCATGCGTATCTTGGCGGCTTGCTGGAGCATGTCATTGGCCTCTGCGGCATGGCCAAGGTCGTGGCGGGGCACTACCCCGAATTGGATGTGGACCTACTCCTGACGGCCGCGATGCTGCATGATGTTGGGAAGCTGCAAGAGCTCTGCTACGAACGCGCCATCGGCTACACCACGGAAGGCCAGCTCCTCGGCCACATTGTCATCGAATTGGAAACCGTCTCTCGCGCCATCGACAAAATCGAGGGCTTCCCGCCGGCGCTAAAAACCGTGGTCCAGCACCTGCTGATCAGCCATCACGGCCAGTACGAATTCGGCTCGCCGAAGCTGCCAATGATTCGCGAGGCCATGGTCTTTCACTATCTTGACGATCTGGACTCGAAGCTCGCTGCCGTGCGGGCAGCGCTCGCGAGCGGAGCGGGCGATTTCGAATGGTCCGCCTATAGCGGCGCCCTGGGCCGCAAATTCCTCAAGCTCGACGAATTCCTGAAGACGCGAATGGCTGCGGGGACGGCAGTTGCGGGTGAACAGTCGGCGGTGTCTCGGCCAGAGCAACAGCAAATGCCCTGGCAAGCTCTAACGGATAAAGAATAGTCTTCCGGTCAGCTTAGCCTGGCCGCGAAATTGCACTCCCATCGTTACTAGGCTACCCATTTCAGCGACAACTGACGGAAAGCGTAGTCACCTCGAAAGGCATCATTATCGTCAATTACGAGCGTGCCGGCGCAGTCCCAACCGGAAGCCTATAAACATTCGCGCCGGGTTGGCCATCGGAAGACAGGGCTGGCGTTAATCAGCCTTAGTAGGAGTTTGACCCTCGCGCTCTCGTCGAGCCTACCCCATTGGAAAGAGTCTCTGGGTCTGCTCGGCGTCCTCTAGCCGCACCGGCCGCGGCCCCATCCGCTTCGTTTCCAGTTCCGGAATCATCGCCGCCTCACCGTCCAAGAGCTAAATACCCTGTTTCCAGCATCCTCGGCCACCCAAAGAAACATTAAACTATTTGTCGATTCCCGTCCGGCCCGTTCGATGCGTAAGTGGAGCCGCACCGCGCACCCGGCCACTCGCTACTTTTCGGGCCCAGCGCAGTCCCAGCTCCTATGTAAAAATAGCGGCGCTGCTACGGCGTCCGCTCAACGCTCAAGGAGAAGAAAATGCGCTTCATGATGATCATGTTTCCGAAAGACTACGAAAACGCAAAACCCGGCTGGGTACCCGACCTCGCAGGCATGGAGAAAATGGGCAAGTACAACGAGCAACTAGGGAAAGCCGGCGTGCTGCTCGCGCTCGACGGGCTGACCCCGCCCGCGACGATGAGCGCGCGTGTCACCTTCAAAGGCGGCAAATCGAAAGTTACCGACGGCCCGTTTACCGAAGCGAAAGAAGTGGTCGGCGGCTACTGGATCATCCAGGTAAAGTCGCGCGAAGAGGCGCTCGAATGGGCCTCGCGCATCCCCGGAAAGGACAACGAAATGGTCGAAGTCCGCCGGATGTTTGATCTAACCGACTTCGATCCCGAGACCCAAAAGGAGATCCAAAAGAAGTTCGGCGACGCCGCCGCGGAGATGAGCCAGTAATAGCTTTGTAACTCGCTGAGACTCGCCTGCGAATACTTGGCGATGCGCGTCGACCTCAACGCGCGTCATTCGTCGTCCATGTAGAGAGAGCTTCCGCACGTTTAGCGGCGACGGGAGCTCTTCTCACCATTCGGCCGCGTGGCTCGGATAACGGACTTCTGATTTTCTCGTTCACTCCTGCCGATCGAACCAGCAAGCTTCTCTCATTTCACGACCCAGAACAACACGGAGGGGCACCCTCCGCGTCTCTCTATTTTTACGAGGCGTGGCCCAGTGATATCCTCTGCTCGATTCTTATGTCAACAACTCGCTCAGCCCCGGCCACCCGCCCTGTCCCACTGGATGCACTGGACAAACCGCACGAAGGAGAATGTCGTGAACCTAAACTCGGCGTGCCTGCCCTTGTTCTTATTCCTGAGCGTCGCGGCGGTTGCTCTTTTCTCCTTCATAGCCGTGGCGGTTTGGTCGACGGAGCGCCGCCGCGAAAGAGAAGCCTACTATAGAAGTGAGACACTCCGGGAAATCGCCGAGACACAGAACGCCGGTAGCAGTTCCGCGATCGAGTTCCTCCGCGAGGAAGACAAGATTTCTGCGCGTCGCCGCCGTGAGGGGCTGAAGCTCGCAGGTTTGATCACCATCGCCGTCGGTATTGCTCTAATGATTTTTCTTCGTTCGCTGCACGACCCAAATGCCCGACAGACTTTTCTGTCAGGGCTGATTCCGCTGTTCATCGGAGTTGTACTTTTGGTGTACTCGCTTTTCCCTGCCCCCAAGCAGTGATCTGCGAAGGCACTTAGCGGCGGCCAACATCTGATGAGTTGGGTAACCGGAAACTTGAAATCCACATGGACGGTAATCGCGTCAGTCAGGGTTAGCAGGAGTTCGCCATCGGCGGGTGGCCCGGATAACGGACTTCTCCTTTTCTCGGTCACTCCCACCGATCAAACGAGCAAACTTCTTTCCTTTCACGACCCAGAACAACACAGAGGGTGCCCCAGGTTCGCCGTTGGGACCTGGGTCTTGGGGTTGTGGTTCGGGGCGCGGTGGCATTTCGTCTCACATCGCAACATCCATACGAACCATGCTTTCCAAAGCAGCGCAGTCATCTATTCACGTATTCACGGAACACCAAGGATTTCATCACGCCACCCACTTTAGGGACAGCTTCCTCTTCCGCCTCGCGCAATCCAGCAGATAAAGATCGATCAACTTCTGGTAGGGCAGCCCCGTCTCATCTGCTAGTTCCTTGAAGTAGTCTATTACTTCCGGACTGAAATTGATTCCGACAGCTTTCTTCTTGCTTGCGTATGGGTTTCTCACAGCTCTCAATTTCGAAAAATCATATTCTCTCTTCATAGAATTTCACCTCTTTCTTGCTCGCCTTTCTTGCCGAGATAATGCGAAATAATTCTTCAGATTCCTTGTGGCAATGCACGACAACGAGCGTCCTGCCTGCGGAACTGGCTCCGAGCAAAATGAAGCGCTCTTCCTCTTCCGAATGGTCCGGATCGCTAGAGAGTAGTGCACGCGGATCGTCGAAGACGCTCCGCGCCTCTTCAAACCAGACGCCGTGCTTTTTCCGATTGGCTCCGTTCTTCCGTTCGTCCCAATCGAAGCGCAGCATGTCTAGATAATATCTAGATACGACTGAAATTGCAATGAACCGTCCGGCAAGCTATAGGCGCAGGCGGGTGGCCCGGATAACGGACTTCTCCTTTTCTCGGTCACTCCTGCCGATCGAACCAGAAACTTCTTTCCTTTCACGACTCAGAACAACACGCAGGGTGCCCCAGGTTCGCCGTTGGCACCTGGGTCTTGGGTTTGGGTCGCGCGCGGATAGTCTTCAAAAGCGGCAGACGGCGATAGCAGCGGAAGGTGTCGATCGCTTCGCGATCGCGCATCAATCGAAGTGCAGATGACCCCGACCGTAGTAGCGCCGCAAAGCGGCCGGCATGGGAAACCTCAAGAGGGAAACAGCCACCCCAAGACCCAGGTTCCCACCCCGAACCAGGGGCACCCTCCGCCTCTCTCTACTTTTACGAGACGTGGCCCACTGATATCCTCTTTTCGATTCTTATGTCAACAACGCGCCCAGCCCGGGCCACCCGCCCTGATATGGGTCAGGGCTTTAGTTACGAGTACCATCCCGTCCCTGTTTACAACCCCACTAGTGAGCGGCTGCCGCCATCTTCGCTGCGGGCTGAGTGAGCCAGGTTGCGAGACTCGTTTCTCCAAGGCGGGCACCCTTGCCGGGAACTAGCGTTATCTCATCGACCTGCGCGCCGGAGTATCGCGCGTTCGGATCGGTGATGACCTCCCGAGGGTCATTGAGTTGTGCCAAACGCCGGCGTATCAGTTCATCCAGGCGAAACGCTTCCGGCCCTGCAATTTCGACCGTGCCGTTCACCGGCGCCTCTACTGCGACTCTGGCCAGGGCACTCGCCACATCGTCGCCTGCCATCGGCTGGAATGGCATGGGCGGCAAATGCACCTTGTCACCCTGCATGGAGATGTCGGCAATGCCCTTGAGGAATTCAAAGAACTGCGTCGCCTGGACGATGGAATAGGGGATCGTTGAAGAATTCTTGATCAGCTTCTCCTGCGCAATCTTTGCGCGGAAATAGCCGCTTTCGTACAGCCGATCCGTCCCAACGACGGAAAGTGCGACGAAGTGCTTTACGCCTGCCTCCGCTCCGTACTTAAGAAGATTGCGAGTCGACGTTTCAAAGAAATTCAATACCGCCGAATCTTCCCAAGCGGGAGAGTTCGACACGTCGACGACTACCGAAGTGCCTTCCAGAACTTCCGCCAGTCCCTGGCCCGTGAGGGTGTTTACGCCGGAATTGGGGGATGCTGCGATCGCTTCGTGGCCGCGCTCGCGCAACTTGGGCACGAGCTTTGACCCGATGAATCCACTGCCGCCAATGACTACGATTTTCATGGTGGCCACCTCCGTTTTTGTTGTGTACCTCCATGAACGCCTTTCGTCAAGCGAAAGAATGCGGCTTCTAAAGGTCCTGGTTAGTCGTGCCGGCGTTAATCGGGACTTATCTCAATTGACCTAGCCGATTTCGGCTTAGAGAATAGGGAGACGCTTGAGAGGCGACCCTGGCCTCGGAATTGTTGTAGGGAGTCAAAACATGTTGACTCGAATAGTTACGGGATTTGTTCTTCTGCTGATACTGATGCTGCAAAGCGTACAAGACTATCCAACAAAGCCTGTCCGGCTAATCGAGCCGTTCGGGGCCGGTGGTGGACCCGACCTAATAGCCCGTGCGCTCGGCCAGAAGCTTTCTGAGTCGTGGGGCCAGCCCGTCACAGTCGAGAACCACCCAGGAGCGGGAAGTACAGCGGGCCCCGCCCTCGTCGCGGAATCGCCCGCCGACGGCTACACATTGCTCGTGAGCACCAGCGCTCAAGCGTACAGCGCCGCGCTCTTGAAGAACCTGCCCTATGACCCGTTGAAAGGCTTCATCCCGGTGGCTCCGCTCACCAGCCAGCCGTACGTGATCGTCGCAGGCAAGCTGGCAGGTATAACGAGTGTCCGGGAGCTTGTTGCGGCGGCGAAGGCGAAACCGGGTGAACTGAAATTTGGCTCGACCGGGATGGGTACTGGCTCGCACTTGGGACTCGAGGAATTCAATTTAGCAGCGGGCATTAGAGCCGTTCACGTGCCCGCCGGACCGGGCGAGGCAATCGCCGACGTGGTTGCCAATACGCTCGCAGGCCGTACTGCCTACATGATGTCACCCATCCAGTTCGCCCTCGCGGATATCCATGCTGGCAAGCTCGTCGCGCTGGGGGTGACCACCAAGAAGCGCTCGTCCCTGTTGCCCGAGGTTCCGACGATCGCGGAGGCTGGCGTTGTTGGTTACGATTTCCGAATTTGGTACGGTGTCTGGGCACCTGCTGGAACTCCCGCCAAAGTCGTAGACAAGTTAGCCAGCGACGTCGGCGTCGCGATGTCCACGCCGGCTATGCGCGAATGGGTTGCAGAGCACGGTGCTGACCCGCTGAGCATGACGCAGCCTGAGTTTGCGCGGTTCGTGCTGAGCGAGAGCGAAAGCGCAGCACGGATCATCAAGGAAGCCGGGATCAAACCTCAATGAACGTGAAGTCTGACATTTACCGCACAAGTGTTTTGGGGCTAAATCCACATGTCCGACTAGCGCGTTAAGTGTCCGCCGTTGGGGTTTCGTACGAACCAGGCTTTCCAAAGCAACGCAGTCATCTATTCACGGAACGGCAAGGACTTCATCACGCCACCCACTTTTGGGGACTTCCTCTTCCGCTCTTTGCATTACGGCTTAAGGGCGGGTGGCCCGGATCGCGGACCGTTCATTTTCTCGGTCACTCCTGGCGGGTGGCCCGGATAACGGACTTCTGATTTTCTCGGTCACTCCTGCCGATCGAACCAGCAAACTTCTTTCATCTCACGACCCAGAACAACACGCAGGGTGCCCCAGCTTCGCCGTTGGAACCTGGGTCTTGGGGTTGTAGTTCGGGTCGCGCGCGCACGGTCTTCAAAAGCGGCATCGCCATTCGCAAACGCAGAGCACCCACGTCCAGTCCGCTTTCGTAGCGGCGTTATTACTTCAGTTTTGCGCCCCAGTTGAGGACCACCGACATTGGCGTCATGGCCGTCTTCAGTTGCGTGTTGATGAAAAATTTCTGACCGTCTTTGCTGACGTCGTAGCAGAACTGCTCGGAAGTTGCGACCATTTCCCGGGGATTGGCCTGGAAAAGGGCAATCGGAGTGCCAGCGTCAAAATTTGCGCCTATTTTCACTGGGACGGCCATGATTCTGCCCTCATTGGAAAGGTAGAAAAGCTCCTTCCCGTCGCCTCGCCATCGGGCCTGATCCCCTCCTGCGTTCGACACTTGCCACTTCCCGTGTGCGTCGGGAAAGGAGGTTACATAAATTTCCCAGCGCCCACTTTCATTGGAAGAATATGCTAACCACTTGCCATCCGGTGAAAACCGGCCGTTTTTCAAAGTGGAAGTCGCTTTGAGAAACTGAGTGCTGCGCAGGTCGGGAATGGTAACGAACCACAGGTCGGGGCCGCGCTGGTAGAACACATATTTTCCATCGTGCGACCAGTCGGTGGGAAATGCATCCGGACCACCCGGCGCAATGAGCTTCTCCTCTTGTGCTCCATTGCTATCCTTCATATACATGTCGAACTTGAGCTCACGATTGGAGGAGAAAACAATTCGACTGCCGTCCGGGCTCCAAATGGGCAGCGACTCAATGCCGGGAACGAAGGTCAGCCGCTTCGATGTCTGGTTTTCCAGATTGTAAGTCCAGATATCCGTATTCTGGTTGGCCGGATCTGTCGTATCCGCCGCCAGGACTCTGCCGTTCGGGGCCAGCATTATGTTGCCGTAGATGCCGGGGTTCAGCGCGATGCCAGTCTGTTGACCTTTGCGGTCAAAAACCAGAACTTGAGAGACGCCGGAATCTGCATTTCTTTGGGATACCAGCAAACCGGTACTGGAGGCGGCGAATACCGCTTTAGCGATCCGGGGGAAGAACTGAACATCCGTGAAGACGGGAACCGGTTCCCCGGTCAGTTCGAACTTTTTTGTATCGAAATGTTGCGCGAAAAGGGTCTGATCCCTATCAAAGAGCAGATATCCAGGGTCGGCATACGCTGCGTTACCTTTTGCTCTGACCACCAGCCGCTTCTCATTCGAATTTAGAGAGCCCACGTAGATCGAATAGAGGTCGTTTCGGGCGGAAATATGGAACCCGGAATACAGAAAATGGATTCCGTCCGGAAGGAATACCGGCCAGCGGTTGCTGGCTTCGCTCAAAGCTTTGTCCGGAACCGTGACCTGAGCCGGCGTTCCTCCTGACGCTGAAATTCGGTAGAGGCCCACTCCCAGCGTTCCACTCGGGGTAAAAAGGATGACGCCGTCCTTGTTCCAGGAGCCACCTCGGCCATTCGGTGCTTCGCACAACACCTGCACCGCCCCGCCAACCAGGTTCAGCCTCTTCAGTTTCCCGTCTGCGAAAAACCCCAGCGATTGCCCGTCAGGAGACCAGAACGGGGAACTCGCACCTTCTGTGTTGGCGAGGCTTGTCGCTTCCTGCGCGCCCGGTTCATAGGTCCACAGCATGTTATACCGTTCGGATTCTCGACGACCAACCATGGCTACCGTGTGGCCGTTGAGAGATACGGCCACATCGCGCGCGGCGAAAGGAAGAGGCGCAAAAAAATAGGTCGCCTGCTCGCTTTCTTTCGGCCGGAGCCACAAGAGAACTGAGGCGATCAGCATCAGGGTGAGTACCCCTGCGATTAGCCAGGCCAGTAGCTCGCGGTTGCTTCGTTTTTCTTCCGTGGACCGCAGAGTGGTTGTGCCGTTCTGAGCGATCCACTTCAACTGCAGCGCGATGTCGTGCGCGGTCTGAAAACGGTCATCAGGATTCTTCGCAAGGCAAGCGGCAATGATGTGCTGAAGTGCCGGCGGCGTGAGCGGTTGGACTGCAGAAATTGGCTCAGGTTCCTTTTCGAGGATGGCGCTTGCCACACTGATCTGGCTCTTGCCGCCGAACGGCCGTGCGCCAGTCACCATTTCATACAGATTACCGCCCAGCGCAAACAGGTCCGATCTCGCATCAGCCTCCTTGCCTTCAATTTGCTCCGGAGACATGTACTGGATCGTTCCGATCATCGTGCCCGCGGTCGTCAGGGGAGAGAAGGGGCTGGCTTCGCTCATCGTGTGGGCCGCCGACAAAAGAGGCGCGCTGGATGCTCCCGCGGGCACACCGGCACCAGCGGACTTTGCCAGGCCAAAATCCATTAGCTTGGCGCCGCTTTTCGTCAGCATGATGTTCCCCGGCTTCAGATCACGGTGGACAATCCCGTGCCGGTGCGCCACTGCAAGCGCTTCTGCGACGGCAATCCCAATCTTTAAGGTTTCGTTCAGCGGCAAAGCACCTTTACGAAGCCGCTCCGCGAGAGTCTCCCCTTCGAGAAACTCCATCACCAGGTAACCCGTGCCGTCCTGCGATCCAATGTCGTAGAGCTGGCAGATGTGTGGATGGTTCAGCGAAGAAATGGCCCGCGCTTCGCGTTCCATCCGTTGCTTCAGTTCCGGCGAAGCAGAAAGGTGAGAAGCCAGGACCTTAATCGCTACAGTTCGATCCAGGCGGATGTCTCTGGCGCGATATACCTCGCCCATCCCGCCGGCGCCCAGAGGGGAGTGGATCTCATAGGGACCCAGTTTTGTACCAGACGTGAGGGCCATGAATGCGCGTCATTATACGGCATTGGGCGGGTGGCCCGGATAACGGACTTCTCATTTTCTCGGTCACTCCTGACGATCAAACGAGCAAACTTCTTTCATTTCACCACCCAGAACAACACGGAGGGTGCCCCAGGTTCGCCGTTGGAACCTGGGTCTTGGGGTTGTAGTTCGGGTCGCGCGCGCATGGTCTTCAAAAGCGGCAGACGGCGATAGCAGCTGAAGGTGTCGATCGCCTCGCGATCGCGCATCAATCGCAGTGCAGATGACCCCGACCGTAGTAGCGCTGCAAACCAGCCGGCATGGGAAACCTCAAGAGGGAAACAACCACCCCAAGACCCAGGTTCCCACCCCGAACCCAGGTTCCCACCCCGAACCCTGGGGCACCCTCCGCGTCTCTCTACTTTTACGAGACGTGGCCCAGTGAGATCCTCTCCTCGATTCTTATGTCAACAACGCGCTCAGCCCGGGCCACCCGCCAATATCGGAAAACGTCCCGTCTGTCCCCGAGTTCCCAAATACCTGCCAGCCTCGCCACCCGCGCGCAATATCGGAGAACGTCCCGCTATCCCCGAGTTCCCCTGGAGGGATGCCGCTCATTCCCAGGGATCGTCGGCATATTTCCACCCTTGCTGCGACAAACCTGCCTTTAGAACCTGTGCGCTCCCAACGAGGTAAGGAGGATTCTTTTCCTCCAGTTTCGCCCCAAAATGTGTTCGCAGGTCCCCGAGTAACTTTACCTTTTCAGCCTTAGTGATTAGCAGGTGGCTGCACTGATTCTTAGAATCTGGCCGTGGATCCTGTAATGTCATAAGGATAGCCGGCACGACATCCATGAGGTCATGATCGGTTTGGTCCAAGTCAGCCCGCAGTTTGGGCAACTCGGCGCTCAGGCTGCCATAGTCAACGCCCGGTTTGGGTCCCCCGACAAAGGCACCGAGGATTTCAATGTAGCGTTGGCGTATGTCAATCTTGTGTTCATCAAAGGCGATGATGCCCTGAACGATGAAGTCAAACTCCTTGCTGAGGTGTATGTCCTTCAACCTCCCAATCTGATCTCGTAATTCAAGCTGGATTCTGGTGCTGACGTAGATTCCTTCCATTATGGCTACTTGACCCCCGGTCTTGTTAGCCTTGATGTAGTCCTGTTCTAGGTGGGCGCGGGTGTCCTCATTTTGTGCTAGTTCCCGAATGTACTCGGTCACGAACGCGAGGGGAGGCGTTTCAGCAGGCTTAACTTCTTGTCCAACAACTGGGACAGCCAGCAGCGCCAAACCGAGAATGGTCAGAAGGGGTTTCACGGCTACCTCCTGTGTCAATTATCCAGACTCTTACAGGGTTGGCCGAAGCCGCGCATTATCAACGTTGTCTTAACGAGAACTGGCCGATAGGGCTGGCCCACACGTCAACGGGGAAAAGAATTTGGGTGCCGCACCCGTGTCTCCAGCCTAGTCAGAAAACGTCCCCGAGTTCCCCCCGGGCGAACAACTGTTCAACGGTGCCTGCGCGCTCGCTCACTAGCCACTTCACAGGAGAACCCACTCGTTTCGATATACTAGTCCAATTATGGAAGGCACTGCGACGAGCCGTAAGCCCGCGGGCAGAAACCGAAAGGATCACTATATTCCTCGAAGTTTCCTTCGAGGCTTCATTGATCCGGGCCGCTGGAGTCTTCAACAACCCCTCTGGCACCTGGACGTTCCGAACAATGTTTGGTCCGAACGAAGCCCTGGAGAGGTCGGCTATCGTTTCGGCTTCTACGATTACGCTACGACCGAGATGGGGTTACAAAGTGCAGACTCGGCTTTTGCGGAACTCGAAGGAAGATATCCGAGAATTCGACGATCATTGATCGAGAAAAACTTCGAGAACTGGAAAGATGAACTGGATTTTCTGCTTCGGTACGCTCAGATGATGCGGGCGAGATCACTCCTGTTCTTCGAGCATAAGCAAGCTGAGTGGAAGAAAGCGAAGGCTTGGATCGTTGATGAAGTCTTGCCTGACGGCAAGAGCGTCAAGGTCAAGTCGATGACGCCGGAATCTCTGCCTGAAGCATTTATACGAAATCGCACGATTGTTGAAATGCGTGACGAAATAAAGAAGGGGGCCGCATGGTTGAACGATTTCAACTGGTGTCTTCGATACTGCGACGCTCCATCCGCACCTTTCGTAATCTCAGAGATTCCGTTTGTCTGCCTTGGACGTACTTCCGAACTTACGGAAGCACTCATTAAGGACCCAGAAACGCTGCTTTTCTTTCCGTTGTGCTGGCAAGCATGCCTAATCGGTAGCCGCCAATTCTTTGACAAGGAAACGGACAGATTTGGAAACGAAGACATGCGCAGGGTCCAAAAGATGTATCGAGAAAGCGCGAGCCTTTTTGTTTTGTCTCCAACAAAACTAGACTCCTAAATCGCAGTTCTGCATATTCAACTCAAGGCTCGGGAACAGACGGGATGTTCCCCGAACAATTCGTCACCACACCGTCTCACTAAACTCCGAATTTCGCGCCAACCGCCTCAATTCACTCCACCTCCCCATCTCACGCTCGAATAAGATACACTCGATAACAGCTACTTTTGGTCTTGACAAGACTATGACTGAGCTGGTAGAATTAAAGGCGTAGAAAAGTGCGTCCCGGCCAAGCCGAGGACGCTTTTGATTTTGAGGTCCTTTCTGACGCCCCGACCCTGTCGGGGCGTTTTTCATTTTCGGCCCGATTCTGCTTCCTCTTCTCTGGTGTCTTTCTGCATTTCGCCGCCCGGAAGCACGGCGTCTACATTTCTCGGAACAAGCCGCCCTACAGGGCGGCTTTTCCATTTCAGGATGCAAATATGAAAAACAAACCCAACGCCGCGTACCTGTGGAAACAATTGGAAGACCTGGTCGTCCCCCGTCTGCGCCTCTCGGTCAGCGAGCGCGCGGTCTATTATCATCTGCTGCGGCATAGCCGCCTGGAAGGCAAGGTCCGCTGTACCTTCTCCATTGCCTCGCTGGGCCGCGGTACACGCCTCACCGGCCGCCCGGTGCGCGAAGCGGTGCGCCGGCTGGTGGGCCAAGGCGCGCTACGGTTGATCCGGCGCGGCCAAACAGGGCACCTGGTCGAGGTCCGCGTGCCCGATGAGATCCGCCGCGCCCGGTTCGGCCCGCGTGTCCGCCTAGCGGCTAAGCCGGCCCGCCACGGCCCGAAGCCGCGAGTGCTGAGCGCACTCAATCTCGAGGAGATCCATTTTATGCAAACCAAGGCCCTGCGGCAGCTCATCCACGCGCGGGAAGGTGGGCGCTGCTTCTACTGTTCGCGGCGGCTCGCGCCCACGGCGCGGTGCGTGGACCACGTGGTGCCACGCGCCCAGTTGGGACGCAATTCCTACCGCAACCTCGTGTCCTGCTGCCTGGAATGCAATTCGCAGAAAGCCGCGAGGCCGGCCGAGGATTTCCTTCGCTGGCTGTACCGCGAACGCCGCTTGACCGCTGCCGAACTCCGCCGGCGATTGCGCGCCTTGGATGCCGTTGCCGCCGGCAAGCGACGCCCAGCGGTTTAGGGCTATGACGTTGTAGCGGCCGATTTCCGAAGCGGGCGCTTTGGCTGGGTCGCTCCGTAGGGAGGTCCGTGCCTGGGTAGACGCTGCGGGCTCAACCGGACATGTGGATTTGGGACCCTAAACCGCTGCGCGTTTACGTCAGGGTAGGACCTGAATTTCAAGTTCGATCGCACGCCCATCCCGGATTGAAAATGCCCGGATGGGCGTAGTTGCGTACGGCCGAGGCGTGACGATGAAATAGATCGCTTCAGAATAGTAGGCCAGCGCGATGTCTTTGGGCGAAGGCTCGTTCGTGTCCAGCCAATTCGGATGCGAGTGGCAGATGCCCAGGAATCCGAGCCGCCGCTTGCGGAGTTTCCCCATCAGGCGCACGATCTCCTTGGGCGCAATTTCGTAATTCCTGACTGGATCAGCCGCGACGTTATTCGCAGGGAACGCCTGTGTGATTAGTCCGTCCTGCCCCGCCAGAATTCCGCAGAATTCCCGATGCGGCTGGCGGCGGGCATGCACCAGGAGTTGCCCGTATACTTTGCGGCGACTTCGGACGGCTCGCTTCATTCCGGAAGTATACAACGAGGCCAATTCGTGAATCGAGTGACGGACGTGGAGAGACTACCTGCCGACCTTCTGAGCCGGCAGCCGTAACCGGAAACTGACCCAGCACCGGGGTTTCTGCTTTGTTGCTGCGGATGCCGCCACCGGCCTACACTGGAAGAGATGATTCCCGCATCCTACAAAGTCCGCGACCTGGTCATCCGCCCCGCCACGGTGCTCGCTCCAATGGCGGGTGTGACGGACACGCTATTTCGCCGTGTAATCCGCGGCCTGGGCGGCTGCGGGCTGCTAATGACCGAATTCACCAGCTCGGAAGGCATCACTCGCAGCGCAAAGAAGACCCTGCGCTATCTCTATTTTCAAGAAGACGAGCACCCCATCACCGCCCAGCTTTTCGGCGCCAATCCGCAGGTAATGGCCGAAGCCGGGAAAATGGTCGAAGACCTGGGCTACGACGCCGTGGACATCAACCTCGGCTGCCCCGCCAAAAAGGTAGTGAAGTGCGGCGGCTCCGGCCTGCTCCGCGAGTTGCCGCTGCTCGGCGAAATCTTTCGCTCCGTGCGCGCCGCGGTGCGCATCCCGCTAACGATCAAGCTGCGCGCCGGCTGGGACGAAAACTCCATTGTCGCGGTAGATGTCGCCAAAATGGCCCAGGACGCCGGCGTAGAGGGCATCGCCGTGCATCCCCGCACGCGAGAGCAAGGCTACACCGGCGCCGCCGACTGGGGTCTAATCGCCGCCGTAAAGCAAGCCGTAAAAATCCCGGTGATCGGCAACGGCGACATCAATACGCCAGAAGACGCCGCGCGCATGGTCCGCGAAACGAACTGCGACGCGGTCATGATCGGCCGCGCCGCCCCGACCAACCCCTGGATCTTCGCGCAAATGCAGCAATACGCCGCCACCGGCAGCTACGACGCCCCGAGCGATGCCGACCGCCACCGTTTACTCTCCGGATACTACCGCGAAATTACGGGTGCCAACCTGCCGGATGGTGTTGGCAAAATGAAACAGTTCGCTTGCTGGTTTACGCATGGCGTGGGGAACGGCAGCGAACTGCGCCGCAAGGTACACGAAGCGCGCACGCAGCAAGAGGTGCTGGAAAGCGTGGAACGCTTTTTCGAGCATCGTTCTGACTTGGGAGATGACCGCGAAGCAGTCAGCAGAGATGTTGACCGCCTGGCAGTCACCAGAAAAGAGGACCTAACGCATGGTCCCGGCAGCCAGCCCTTCCATCGAGAAATCACGAGCGGAGCGTAGGATCTCCGTGCGCTTACCTCTAACGGTCAGGGGGCGCGACAGCCGCGGGGTCACCTTCGAGGAAGAAACTTCCAGCGAAAATCTGTGCCGGGGTGGGGCGGCCTTCGTCACACGCTTTGACGTGGCTATCGGCTCCGACCTGGAGATTTCCATTCCTTTTTCGCATTACGCTGCGCTCCGCAAGGAGCCCGACTTTTCTACCCAGGGCCGCGTCGTCCACGTCCGGGACTCGCAGGAAGGCGAACGGCTGGTCGGGGTGCAATTCACTGGCCCTCGCTTCCGCCGCCTCTTCCACTCCGAATCCGCTGCCTAGCTGCTAGAGACGCCGTGTTTTGGAAGTCGCCCACTGCGTGGCTCGCCAGGCTGAAGAGTCAGTGTGGCAACCTCAAAAACAATTCCTCAGCGGCTAAAGCCGTAATGCAAAGACAGGACTTATGTCGGACCTAAAGGTCCGACCCCCAGCTGCCACAGAGACTCTGAAGCCCAGCGCCTACATAACGCGGCAACGCGGCAACGTCTACTCCGTTTCCCCCGGGGCGTCTTTGCTTTGTACCATCTGGTCGTACGCAGCGCGGCGGGTCAGACCGCGCTCTTTGGCCGCCAATTTGAGCGCGTCCTTGCGGTCCAGCTTGGCTTGGCGGATGAGCTCTTCGACGCGGTCGGACAAACTCTGCGCCGACTCGCTGTGTACCCGTTCGTCTCCCGGATCGGAGGGGCCAATTAGCAGCGTGATTTCTCCGCGCGCCGGCCTCTCCGCTAGAGAAGCGGCGAGGGCCGACAGTTTGCCGCGCCGGAACTCTTCGTGCAGCTTGGTCACTTCGCGCGCCAGGCAAGCCGGGCGATCGCCGAGAATCTCCTGCGCTTCCGCGATGCACTCCTCCACGCGGTGCGGGGCTTCGTAAAAAATGATGGTGCGGTCCTCGATGCGCAGGCGTTCCAGGGCGCGCCGGCGCTCGCCGGTGCGGTTGGGAAGAAACCCCACGAACAAAAACTCCTCATTCGGCAGCCCCGAAGCCGAAAGCGCCGCCAGCAAGGCGGAAGGCCCGGGTATGGGCACTACGGGAACGTGGTGGCGCAAACAAAGACTCACCAGGCGGTAGCCGGGGTCGGATACCAGCGGCATGCCCGCGTCGCTTACCAGCGCGATCTTGGCGCCCTGTTCGAGCGCGATGAGCAGTTCCGGCGCGCGGGTCATCTCGTTGTGCTCGTGATAGCTGACCAGGGGCTTGGCGATCTCGTAGTGATTCAGAAGCTTTTGCGTGTGCCGGGTGTCTTCGCAGGCGATCTGGTCGGCTTCCCGAAGAATGCGCAACGCACGCAGCGTGATGTCTTCGAGATTGCCGATCGGTGTCCCGACCAGGTAAAGGCACCCGGTCGCTTCGGCCGATAGAGCATTCGCGGTTTGCTCCGTAGAATCCCCGACCGAACGTTTGCCGCTCATGACAGAGAGTCTAGCACGCGGTCCGAAGGGCTTGGCGTCGCGTGGTATACTTTCCGATTCAACCATCCCCAAGGAGGGAGTCTGTGCCCCTGTACGAGTACAAATGTTTGAAATGCGCCCGGCGCACGGAGAAGATCGAGGGTGTCAACGGGCCGCACCTGAAGAAATGCCCGCACTGCGGCGGCAAGGTGGAGGCGCTCATTTCGGCGCCGGCGATTCAGTTCAAGGGCTCCGGCTGGTACGTTACCGACTACGCGGGCAAATCCGCCGCCCGGGAGGCAGGAAACAACGCGGACAAGGCGGCCGAAAAGAAGGAAACGGACTCGAAGGAATCCGCAGCCAAAGGATCGGACTCCAAAGAGAGCTCCACCAAAGAAACAAAGGAAACAAAAGAAGCGAAAGACAAGAAGGCCGAGAAAACGGAAAAAGCAGAAAAAGCGGCGAAGAAGAAATAGCCGCCGCCGCGCCGGAGCATCGGCTTACAGCTCAAGAGTCTTCAGATACTCGCGAAATTCAGCGCCGAATTCCGGGTTTTCCAGAGCAATTTCCACGGTGGCTTTCAAGAAGCCCAGCTTGTCTCCCGCGTCGTAAGACACGCCCTCATAAATGTACGCCCAAAGCCCTTGTTCCTGCGCCAACAGCCGCAGGCCATCGGTCAGCTGAATCTCGCCCCCAGCGCCCGGTTTGGTGCGCGCCAGGCAATCGAAGATCGCCGGCGGCAGAACGTAGCGGCCGGTGATGGCCAGATTCGATGGCGCTTCCGTCGGTTTGGGCTTTTCGACGAGATCGCGAATGCGCATCAGCCGCGCCCCGAAAGGCGCCAGCGGCGCGGGCTCGGCATCCACGATGCCGTAGAGATGGGTGCGGTCGCGGGGCACCTCTTCCACGGCGATGGCCCCGACGCCGGTGGCTTCGTAGACTTGGATGAGCTGTTTGGTCGCCGGATTCGGCCCTGGGATCAGGACGTCCCCCAGGAGCACCGCAAACGGCTCATCGCCGACCAGATCCCGCGCGACCAGCACGGCGTGCCCCAGCCCTAGAGGTTCCTTCTGGCGGGTGTAGCTCACCTGCACCATGTTGCCGATGTCCCGGACCATCTCGGCTTGTTCTTTCTTGCCTTTGGATTCCAGGTAGCTTTCCAGCAGCGGAGCGGAGTCAAAGTGGTCTTCGATAGAGTTCTTGCCCTTGCCGGTTACGATGATGATGTGCTCGATACCCGAGGCCACGCACTCCTCGGCGACATATTGAATCTGCGGCTTATCAACGACGGTCAGCATCTCCTTGGGCTGGGCCTTGGTGGCGGGCAGGAAACGCGTGCCCAGACCGGCGGCGGGCAGCACCGCTTTGCGGACTTTGCGCACCGGAGCAGGGTTCGACGAAGACGGCAAATCGTTAGGAGTCATATTGGATTAAGCTCGCTCTCAGGCCGGGGAAAAGTCTATTCATCGCTTTCTGCACAGTAATGGTGGCGCCATAGTTTTGTCAATCCGGGCGCAATAGAACATCGGGCAAAGTGGTGCAGGTCCCCGCTGAGAGACGAGGACATCCCACGTATTGCCCAAGAGGACGCCTGTACTTCGCCGCCAGAGCTAGCTCTTATGGCGCAGCAGGCGATGATTCAGCCAGAACGATGGACAGCGGACCTGCGGCCTCCGGCGCGTCGTGGGCGTAATCTTTCGCCAGCAACGCGGCAATTGTTGCCGCGATTTGCGATTGCGTCACTACCGGAACCTGTATGCGTTCTCCAAGCGCCGGAGTATCTGGGCCCATGACGGCAATCCAAATATTTTCTGAGCCTTTCTGGTCGACGCCGTGTTCCTTCCAGTCTACGAGACCGCTGCCGCGGCCATGATCGGTGGTGATAATAAACGTCGTCGAGCCGCGATATGTGGGGAGGGACTGCATCGTCTGCCACAGCTGGCTGACGAACCCGTCGAACGCGTGGGCGCTGTCTAAGACGAGATCGTAGCGCCCCGAGTGCGCCCAGTTGTCCGTTTCGCCGTAGCCCACAAACAACACGCGCGGACGATTTTCCCGCACGTAGTCGAGCATCGGGATTTGTAGAAACGAATCCCAGGTATCTTCGTCATCGAGTTTCGTGGTGGTGCGATACAGCTCGTTGACCAGCTCCTGGCGTTCCGTAAGTTTTCCGTGGTACGGCGGATCCCAGCCGGCCTGCATGATCAGCTTGCTGCGCGGCTGGTTGAAAATATTCTTGAAAATGCCCCAAGTGCCGTAGACCGCCACCTTTCCATGAAACTCCGGCTGGCCGTTCAGCCACTCGAATACGGTCTTGTTGGGATTGGGTCCGAATTCGTTGGAGTCGATTCTCGGATCTCCGCGCCCGGTCAGCATTTCGTTGTAGCCGGGATAGGAAAACGCTTGGCCGTTGGTGACTCGCGCGATGCTTTCCTTGGTCTGGTTGCCGAAAAGCTGTCCTTGCTTGGCCACGGTGCTCCAAAGAAAAGGGAAGAGCGCCTTGCGCCGCTCGCCTACGTCGTCCCGCCAGAACTTCCGCTTCAACTCTTCGGGGTTGGCCCAGATTCCGCCGTCTTTGTCGTTCAGCAAAGTCGGATCGGCGCCGGTAAAAACCTCCTGCCAGCGCAATCCGTCGGCCACTATCAGAACGACGTTGCGAGTCTTGCCTTGGAAGATGGGTTTGCTTTGCGCCGGCAAGCGTTGACCGGCCGCTACCAGAGCCAAGACTGCCAAGGCGCAGAAGCATGCACGAAAGTTCTTCACGGGTTCCCTCAAATGGCAGCGATTTCTGGTCTAGGACGCGAACCGCAGCGAGAACTGCATTCGGCGCGGCTCCGTAAGTGTATTGAAGTACGGTCGGAAAACGGAAGCGACATCGGCGGTGGCCGACACATCGGCCTTTGAGGCTTCGCTTGGAGGTGGCGGCGACGTAATGTGCGTGAAAGCGGCGCCAAGCCGCCGCACTCCAGATGGGCTTGTACCGGGCCTGCGCGCAGCGAGCGCGCGTGTGCTAGCATGTTTTTCGCAGTTGATTTTTGCGAAAGAGAAAAGGCGCCGTGCGCATTCTGGGAATCGAATCTTCCTGCGACGAGACCGCTGCGGCGGTGGTTGCCGACGGCCGCGAAATTCTCTCCAGCGTGGTCGCTTCGCAGATCGACGTACACCGCAAGTATGGCGGCGTGGTCCCGGAGCTAGCCTCGCGCGAGCACTTGCGGCAAATCGTTCCAGTGGTGCGGGAAGCCCTGGCCCAGGCGCGAATGCAGTTGAGCGATCTCGACGCGATTGGCGTGACCCACGGCCCCGGACTGGTCGGAGCGCTGCTCGTTGGAATCACCTACGGAAAAACTCTGGCGCTGGCCCTCGGCAAGCCGCTGGTGGGCGTAAACCATCTCGAAGGGCACGTCCACGCCGTTTTTCTCGAAGCGCACAAGGCTGGGAAGGCGCCGAAGCTTCCGGCGGTGTGCTTGATCGTTTCCGGCGGGCACACCGTGCTCTATGAAGTTACGCTAGATAGCAACGGTGAAACTTTTCAGTACCGCAAGCTCGGCCAGACCCGCGACGACGCCGCCGGCGAGGCCTACGACAAAGTAGCCAAGCTGCTGGCGCTGGGTTACCCTGGCGGGCCGATACTCGACCGACTGGCCGCTGCCGCGGCCGACGGCGTCCCCGCGCCTGTGAAATTCGGACCCACCAAGACCCGCGGCAACGCTCTGGACTTCAGCTTCAGCGGCTTGAAGACTGCGGTGCTTTATCACGTGCGCGAGCATTGCGAATACGGGGCGGAGATTCTCGCCAGGGAAGCGGCCCTCAAGCGCGGGGAACGCAAATTCGAACAACTCCTGCCGCTGTGCAGCGCGCAAACGCTGGCCCTGGTCCGCGAGTTTCAAAACGCCGTCGTCCGCGACCTCGTCGACCGCACTATGGCCGCGGCTCAGGAGTTGTCCGCCGAAAGCGTGCTGGTTTCTGGCGGCGTCGCCGCCAATAGTCAGTTGCGCGCCACGTTCGAGGTTCGCGGCAACTCTGCAGGCGTTGAAGTTTTTTTTCCCAGCCGCGCGCTCTCCACCGACAACGCCGCCATGATCGCCGCTGCTGCGTATTTCCGCTTCCGCGCCGGCGACCTTGCGGACGCTTCGCTCAACGCCGATCCCAGCCTCAAGCTGGCGTAGACCAAAAGCAACGGCACATGAAGGTCCTGACGCAACCTTCACGCGTGCCGCCATTGAAAGCTGGGGAAAAAAAGGATCGGAGGGACGCGCTAAAGCGCGCCCCTACACTTCGCGCGCGGCTAAGCGCCGCGCCCGGACGAAAACAGGAGTTGCCGCACCGACTCTTCAGCCCCGGTGTAACGCTTCTGGGATCGGAGGGACGCGCTTAAGCGCGCCCCTACAGCGCCTGAAGAAAGCTGTTGCGGCAGTTTCCCGTGACCTGTCAAGCCGAAACGAGTCTCGCGGGCTTGGTTCTCTTTGCCAGCAAAGCTAGCCGCTGTTCGTGATCCATGGGCTCCCAGGGGACCAGCTTCTCGGCTAGCACATCCATTCTGCGAAGCAGCGTCAACTCCACGAAGAGCTCCATAAAATCCATGTCCCGAAAGACCAGGGAGCCGGCCTCTCTCATTTTGTCGCGAATCCGTTCCTGATACGCCGGCATCTCGGTCCAGTGCAGGCCGGACCGGTGGTGGTGGCAGAGGTGGTAGCCTTCGTTCATGAAGTTCACGTCGTCGAAGACGGTCACGGTATTTACGAAATAATCCTCGGGATTTTCCGGGTCACAGAAGGCGTGCTGAACCCATGAAGTAATGGCCATGATAAAGTTCAGGCATAGAAGAGGAACGAACACGAACGCGATCCCGATTCTCCAATCGTAAAGAAACACCGCTCCGAAATAAACGGCGTACCGAGCTATTCCCCAGAGCATTCTTCTTCGGTTCTTTTCATCGCCTCGGGCTTTAAAGTAGGCGTAGGGAGCCAATCCCAGGGTTGTCCAGATGTTGTCCGAAAGATACCAAAGGAAATGCAGGGGATTCGTTCGATCGTAGCGGCTGGAGGCGGCATTGTCGTCGAGTCCGCCATTCTCTTTATGGTGGAGACGGACATGAACCGTGCGGCCCAGTTCGGGAAGGTCTCCGTACAAATATCCGAGAAAGAATTCGACGTAACGGCCGAAGACCTTATTATATTTTTCCGAGAAGTACCCGTGGGGGCGGTGCGCCTCCAGGTGCTTGGCGCTGAACATCCTCACCGACCGTTGAAACTTGAGACCGCAAAGCGAAAGATAAAAAGCGATCACCAGCAGCAGCCGGGGCTTCCCTAAGGCCAACTGGATCAGGAAAATGGGCAAGGCGGTGAGGGTGAGGGAGACCATAATCCGTAATGCAGGAGTGTCTCGAGGGTCTCGCAGCACTTCTTGGCCCAGCCGCTCAAGGAACCGGTCGTAGGTCCGGGAGAGAAATTGATAGGCATCGCGCAGGGGACGAACTCTCCCGAGAAGCATGGCCACGCCATAGGCTGCGAAGGAAAGTAGGCCCACGACCGATATGGCCGCAATGCTTGCCAAAGCCATGAGCACTGCCCAGGACCGAAATATGAGTTCGGCTATGGCTCCAGGCCTCAGCGCACGCCAAAAGGTCTGTGAGCGAGCGCCTTTACCCACGTCGCTCAAGTCCGCTTCCGTTAACTTGTCTACGAGTTGCATGAGCGTCGTTTGTGCTAATTGACGGGCTGGGTCGATGTCGTGCGAAAGTGGGATTGTACGCTCAAGCAGCGCAAGAGTTCCAGCGTCGAACGGTTGGTGGGTGACAAATGTGCAACCCGAAGATGTGGAGTGCCGGTAGGGAAGACGTCCCTAGCCTGACTAACCAGGGATGGTAACGGGTGGCCTGGACTACCCCCGCAAAGATGGGCTGCCAATTTTCGGTTCGAAAGAGAAATAGTAGCGCGCGAAATGGAAGGGGCGCACCGCCTGTAAGACAGCGGTACGCCCCCCCATCGATGCAGAAGAGCACTTCTACGGTGCGCTTCAGATTCGGACTACCTGCCGATGCGCCATACGAGACCGGTCTGTATTCTCAGGTTGTTCTGCCCAGCGCCACCAAAGTGGGTGTACAGATAATCGACCTGGATGGCTCGGAGGGAAACGTGCCGGGTCAAGGTAACATCGGCGCCGCCGCCCGCAGCCGCTGCAAACGCGTTGCTGGAGGCTGAGGCAACACCAGTCGCTCCGGCAGTGAACCGCTCGCCACCGAAGAGCGCTTGGACGAACGGAAACACGCGACCGCGAGTGGGGAAATAGACGCGCGGCCCGAAGAGATAGTTCACCTCGTGCGAAGTCACACCGGTCGGCAAGCCGGTGACCTTGCAGGCCCCGAACTCACCGATCAGGCCGACCCGCGGCGAGAGATAAGCCCCGAACGAGCCCGATCCTCCCTGGCAGTTGATGCCGGAAGCACCGTTGCCCGGATTGAACCGGACATATTGATAGTCTCCCGAAATCTCGAACCCCCGGCCCTCTTGCGCGTTCGCACAAGCTGCCGAAACAAACAATAAACCGCACGCAATCAGTAATTTACGCATTCTTCCTCCAAAAATATAGGCTTGGGACCCCGGTGGTACTATTACTATAGTGAGGGGCGCGTTCTTGATCGGCAAGGGTGCTAGCTGTGGTGGTTTCCTCGGGGGAACTTGGCCCTTGGGTCAAGTCGCATGACCGGACGAACAGGTTGGGTCTCGCCGTTGGCTATTCAAATGGTGGCGCATCCTAGGTTCGAGGGATGAGGAGGGACTAGTCTGCCGGCACTGCCCGCGCCTTCGCCCAGTTGCGAATTTCCTGAATATCCTCGGCGCGGGTCACGCTCAGCGGCTGGGTCCCGCCGATTTCCGCCAGCAGGATCTCCGTGGTGAGCTGTTGCTTCTGGGCGAAAGCCGTGTACAGCGCCGACGCGATGGACTGCTCGATCTCCGCTCCGCTGAACCCGTTGCTGGCCGTTGCCAGTTGCGTGAGGTCGAATGCTGGCACGTCTCTTCCGCGTTTCTTCAAATGCAGCGAAAACAGCGTGGCGCGCACTTCCGCATTCGGGAGGTCCACGAAGAAGATCTCGTCGAAGCGCCCTTTGCGGAGCATCTCTGGGGGCAGCTTGGTGATGTTGTTTGAGGTCGCCGCCAGGAACACGCCACTTTGGCGATCTTGCATCCAGGTCAGCAGCGTGGCCAGCAGGCGCTGCGACAGTCCCGCGTCCGCGTCTCCGCTGCTGCCTGCCGAAGCGAAGGCTTTCTCGATTTCGTCGATCCACAAGACCATGGGGGAAAGCTTCTGCGCTAGCTCCAACGCTTTATGCAGGCGCTTTTCGCTTTCGCCGACAAATTTGTCGTAGAGCGCGCCGGCCTCCAGGCGCGCCAATTCGTAGCCCCATTCGCCGGCCACGGCGCGGGCCGCCAGGCTCTTTCCGCAGCCCTGCACGCCGGTGATCAAGATTCCTTTCGGCGGCTCGAGACCGAAGCGTTGGCCTTCCGGCGTTAGCGCGCTTTTGCGCTTCACGATCCATTCGCGCAGCCGCTTTAATCCTGCCACGTCACCAAACGACGCGTCGCGGCGCACCGTCTCCAGCAAGCCTTCGGTGCGAAGTGCTTGGCGCTTGGCATCCATCACCGCTTCGAGTAGCCCTGCGTCCACGCGGCGACGCTCCAAAATGCACATGCGCAGGGTGCGGATGGCTTCTTCTTGCGGCAGCCCTACCAGATTGCGCGTAAGTTGCAGCGTTGCGGCAGCATCCAGCCCAATGGGGATCTGATTGCCGACGTTGGCCTGTGCGAGGACCAGTTTCACGCTGGGAAGGAGTTCCTCTGCGCTTGGCAAGCCCCATTGAAACGGTGCCGCGTCACCTTGCAGATCGGCCGGCAGCTGCACGGAAGCTGCGGTGATCACGATGGAGCGGCGCTCGCCTCGAAATTTCTCGGCCAGCTCGCGGAGCCGCCGGCACACCCGGTCGTTGTCGCAATAGCGTGCGAAGTCCTTCAGGACGAAGATCCCGTCGCCGTGGATCACATCGATGTTGGTCAGCGCCTGCTCGGGAGTTTCGGTGTTGTAGAGCGGAGCCCCCTTCATCCTCGCCAGCCCGACAGTGACGCTCCAGGTATAGAGAGGCACGTCGAGTTGCGTGGCGACATCGAAGAGCAACTGGTCGACGCGGCCCTCTTCGGTGGTTTCCACGGTGATGATCGGGTGCCGCGAATTGACCAGCAGGCACAGTTCGTCGTGTTTGTTGGGCGGCGGCGCCGCCGTTTTCGCTGGGGCGTTCGTCGTAGGCCGGACCGCCTCGGGCGTAGAGCGTATCGTTTGGGCGGGAGGGCCGCCTTGGGCTTCGTTTGACAAAGCAATACGCCTCGTTTAACGTTAGAAGTTTGAGAAATGCGCAAAGGAGCAGTAGATGGCCCAAGGACAGGCTACCAAAGTTAAGAAGAAGAAAAAGTCGGTTTTAAAGCGTGCGGCGCAATCTCGTCAACGCGCCGAGGTCAATCGCGCCAACCGCACTCGGGTCCGCACCATGATGAAGCGCCTGCGTACCGCGATCAGCGCGAAAGACGCCACCGCGGCGGGCAACCTGCTGCAGCCGACCATGTCGGCGATTGACGTGGCTATCACCAAGGGCGTGCTCCACGAGAACACCGGCAACCGCTACAAGTCCCGCCTCAACCTGGCCTTCAACGGCGTCAAAACCGCCAAGGCGTAGACTTTCGCAGTCAGCTTTCGAGGGACGGGCACCGGTGCCCGTCCCCTTTTTTTCTGGCCTCGACCTGCAATCGAAGCTCCTCGATTACTAACTCATCGTGCCGATAGGCCTGTAGTTTCCGTCGCGAGCCTGCACGGTGGATCAGGTTTTACCGTGCTTGACGTTGGCACAGACAGGAGTGTCTGTGCTACACGTTACCGCGTCGCGCTCTTTGCGGCCTCTGGCTTGCCCGTCAATTCTGTGACGAGGAATTCCATGACCGCGCGGGCGTCTTCGCCGCCGCGTTTGAGGCGATCATCCGCCATTTGCAGCGCGCGCAGGCCATCGAGCAGCCGCGGTTTGGAGATTTTTCGCGCGTTCTGCAAGGCGAGTTCGGCTTGTTCGGGGCGCATGCCCAGTGCGCGCGCGGCTTGCCAGCCGTTGCTGACGCCGCGCACTTCGCTGGCTTCGATCAGCTTGCGATACATCCAGGCCATGGCGCCGAGCATGGGCAGCGGCTCCTCACCGTCGCGCAGCAGCCGGTCCAGAAACTCCAGCGCCTTCTTTTGCTGTCGCGAGGCCAGCATGTCGGCTAATTCCCACACCGTCGTGGTTTTCTCGGAAATCACCATGGCGCTGACGTCCTGCCGCCGGATCAGCTTACGCTCCCCGGCATAGGTCGAGAGCTTGTCAATCTCGGTCTTCAGCCGCATCAAGTCGGCCGCGACAAATTCGGCGAGATCCTCGGCAGCTCCGTTTTCAAACTCCACTTTTTGCTCTCGGGCGATCGTGCGCGCCAGCGCCACGGCGGCAAGCTGCCGGTCCGCGGCGTTCTCGCCCAGGCCCACGTCCACGACCAGGGTCTTCTCGACCAGCAATTTTGCCAGCTTCATACGCTGGTCCAGCGCCGTCGCCTCCAGCACTAGCATCGTAAACGGTGCGGGATTCCCCAGATAGCCTTCCAGTTGCTCGACCGCCGCGTCGCGGTTCTTCTCGCCGAGTTTCTCGATCTGCTCGACGTCTTCCAAAAATACAACCTGCTGTGGCGAGAGCATTGGTAAAGTCTGCGCCTGCTCTAAGGCCTCCTGGGTTTCGCCCCGGTCCGCCGAATAGCGCGACACCGCCCAAGTCCGGGCCGCCTCCGGTATGAATTTCTCGATCAACTTCCCCCGGCACATATCCCTCAGATAGGTTTCTTCGCCCAAAAGCAGCAGCGCCGTAATGGGCTTGCCCTTTTGCAGCCGCGCCAGCAATTCGTCCGTCGAAACTCGCGCCATCCGCCATGACTCCTGTAGGCGCCGGGCTTTGCAGGCCGCGGAAAAATGCTAAGAGTGTTTCCTCAGGGGCTAAAGCCCATTGAAAGCAGGCACTTTATGTCGGAGCTAAAGCTCCGACCCCCAGAAGAAGCTACTTTTTCCGCAGCCTGTTTAGCCCGGCGTGTGCTAATGCTTCCGTTCGCTTAACAATTCCACTTGCTAATAATTCTCCGTCACCGCGGCCACCAGCCGCGCCGCGAAGTCCTGCGCCAGCCGATCCAGCGCCGGGTCTTGTTCCCCGAAGAAACTGTTCACGTCCGTGGAAATTTCATATTCATTGCGAAACATGAAATTTTCGCTGTGATACAGAACTTTCTGCGTGCTGCTATCCGTCAGCTTGACCTCGCACTTCACCGTGACCAGCATGGTTGTGGCTCGTCCGCTCTTGGTATCGAAGAGCAGCGGCACCGCCTCCACACTTACTACCGTGCCTCGCAACACCGCGTCGGCGGCCTCCGGGTTGGACACGACTTTATACGGCGTCTTGGCCAAAAACTCGCGCACCGTCGCCGCCGTCAGTTTCTGCTCGATGCGGTAGTTGCTGGTTTTGTTTTCCAACGCCGGCACGGCAATCACGTGGATCGTCGGGGGCAGGGAATCGCTGCGCCCGGCAACATGGTACCCGCAGCCGCTCAGCGCCAGGGCGATGGCTACAAACAAGGAACTGGAAGTTCGCTTCATTCGGCCAATAGCTCCGCCAGCCTGAAGGCGTTCCAGGCCGGTAGACGGATATTATCCGCGGCGCCCCAAAACCACCAAATCCCCGGTTTGGCGGGATCCGCTTCGGGCTGCGCCAAATGGATCACGGATTCTTCCGAGACACTGACGTTGCTGGGACTCTCGGGCGCTTGTGCCACGGAAAAACCGCCGGCTTTGCACGCGCTGTGGATGCGCGCCGCGTCGGCGGAAGGGTCCAGCTCGGCGCAAGCCGAAAAGGTCACACCGTAAAATACCGGCACCTGCAGCAACTGAATCGCAGGAGCAACAGGATTGCTTCGCAGGCACGAATGTACCTCGGTTCTCAGAACGGCCAGAGCCTTGCGCAAATCGAATCGGCTGGACGGCCCAAAACGGTCGAGAGCATTAAAAGCCACCTGCGCATCGAAGAGCTGCTTGCCGGGGCTTTGCAGGGAAAGCAGATGACTGGTCTGGGTCTCGAGTTCTTCGATGCCCGGTTTTCCCGCCGTGGAGATAGGCTGCAACACCGTGCAAGCTAGCTGGCGCAGACCGAGGCCATTCAACGAGAAAGAGAGACGGACGATGGCCTCCGCTGGGGCGGATGGAATGCCCAAAAGGCTGGGTTTTTCGGGCAGGGCTTGGCCGCCAAGTTTCTCGATGCCGGGAAACCAGGCAAAAGAGTCGGCAAGTGCCGCAGAGTGACCGGACAGATCGACAATAACTGCGCTACTTTGTTGCGCCAAGGGGAGATTCGCGCGAGTGAAATCGGGAGAACCGCTGAAAAACACAAAGCGTGCTTTGTTGAAACTACTTTCTTCTACGGGCTGGATTACCACCGCTTCGCCGCCGGCCTCGGTGAGGATGCCCGCGGCGATTTCTTCATCGAGCAAGCGAAAATCCGCCGCGGCGAAACGGCTCTGTTCCAGCAGGGACTTGAGTTCGGCCCCGAGCAGGGAAGAAGCACCGGCAATTACGATCCGATGAGAGGCTCGATCAAACGGCATGAGTCCGCGATACCGTACGGTGCCGCAGCAATCGCACCACGTGCAAGGCCACGCCGATGACGGCGTAGGCCGACGCCAAAATCACCAGCGCAAATTCCGAAAATCTCCAGACCACGGCCACCAGCAGCAGGAATAAAACGACCGCGAGAGAGGGCTGGCGCCGCGTCCAGGGTATGTCTTTGAAACTGTAGTAGCGGATGGTGCTGGTCATCAGCGCGCCCAGGGCCGCGGCCAGCAGCAGCCACGCCAGCGACCAGCGCCAGTCCGTCAGCGGCGTCTTGAAGCCATGCACCAAGGCCGCGATCATTCCCGCGGCCGCCGGCGTGGGCATGCCCACGAAATTTTTGGAACCGCCGGGCGCCATGCCTTGCACGTTGAATCGCGCGAGACGCCAGGCGCAGCAGACCAGAAAAATGAAGCAGCATACCCAACCCGTTTCGGCCAGGAGCTGTCCGGCCTGGGTGCCCAGGTTCGGCAAGCTGCGCACGCCCCAGGCGTAGGCCATTACCGCGGGCGCAATTCCAAAACTCACGACGTCCGCCAGAGAGTCCAATTGCACGCCAAACTCGGTATTCGTTCCGGTCAAGCGCGCCACGCGTCCGTCCAGCGAATCGAACAGGATGGCGAATCCAATGGCCTTGGCGGCGTGGTCAAAGTCGTCGGTCGCTCCCATCAGCGACGCCAAGACCGCGTAGTAACCACACAAAAGGTTCCCCGAGGTAAACATTGCGGGAAGAAGGAAAATCCCGCGGCGGAGCTTGGGATTGCGGATGCGGCGTCCCTGGAACGAAATCTCGTTTTGTTCAAATTCCGGCATGGTTAGGTCCGCTTCCCGGCGGTGGTCAGATGCTCTTCCGAGACTCCGAATTTCTGCCCGTTTAGCGCGCCGGAGCCGGCCTTCACGGGCCAGCGCGCCAGCACACTCGATCCGCCCTTGACGTGGTCCCCGACGGCGACGGCAATCTCCACGCCTAGCGGCACCCAAAGGTCCACGCGCGAGCCGAAGCGCACCAAACCGATGCGCTCTCCGCGCGCGACCTTGTCGCCAGCCTTCTTCCAGCACACTACCCGGCGGGCGATCAGTCCGGCAATCTGTTTGAATACCATTTCACCGGATGCTGTCGAAAGGGAAATAACGTTTTGTTCATTTTCGAGGGAGGCCCGGGCGCGCATGGCTGCCAGGAACTTGCCCGGGCGGTACTCCATCGCGGTAATGGTTCCGGCCTCCGGCGAACGGTTCACATGGACGTTCCAGACCGCCAGAAAAATGCTGATGCGCTTACCAGGGCGTCCGGCGTTTTCTTCGTCGGTTACCACCACCACGCGGCCGTCCCCAGGGGACACCACCGCGCCAGGGTCGGTGGGGATCACCCGCTCCGGATCACGAAAGAAATAGAACACGAAGGCCGCCAGGCCCAGCAGCAGAATTCCGGGGATGGTCCAATGCGCCAGAAACGCAGCGCCGCCGAGTAGCAGTACCGGCAGCCCGAAGTAGTAGCCTTCCTTGACCATGCGCCTTAGACAATACCACAGCGCTCGCGCTGGCGGTTCCAGCGGCGCGAGAAAGCTCCGGGCGTTCTGGCCCGGCTCTCTAAGGGAGGTTACTGCGAGTGCGAGCGCGCGCGTTGGACCCGCGAAGCAATCCGCTCCATTTCGTCTTTGCAGTAGAGCTTCATCTTCTTTAGCTTGATTTCTTCCAGGAGGGCTTCTGCGTTCAGGTAGGTGTCCGAGTTGAGTTTCTGAAGTTCCGCTTCGTATTTCGAGTGCTGTTCCGCCAGACGCTGATACTCGGCGTCTGTATCGAGCAGTATGTCTCGAGGGCTCCGCTGCAGGGTTGCCATGCGTTCCTCCTCATGACCTGGGTGTGATTACTTCATAAGCGCAAGGTAACACACTCCGATGGCGCGTCAAGTAGCAACCTGGAGATTTTTAGTCCTAGCCTGTGAGTTCTCTCCTCATTAGTACTGCCGCTTCCGCGGGTTCCCGGTAGTAGCCGGCGCGCGAGCCGGTTCGCAGGAAACCGTGCTTCTCGTAGAAGTGGATGGCTGGGCCGTTGGATTCCCGGACCTCCAGGAACATGCGGCGAACCGCGCGTCGCTGGAATTCCCCAACTGCCTCATTCAACAGAGCGTGCGCGATCCCTGCGCGTCTCCTCGCGGGATCGACAGCAAGGTTCAGGACTTCGGCTTCGTCGTCGACCGCCCGTGCGACGAAGAACCCGTATACGGTACCGCCCGCTGCCGCCACCCAGGCCGACTGCCCGTGATCGTTCAGGGAAGCGTAGGCCTCGCGCGGCCATTGCGCCGCCTCCGGCGACCGCTTGGTAATTTCTTGTACGGCCTCCAAATCTTGGAGGTCGAATTTGCGGACGGCCATGTTGGGAGCTGGGCGTTCAGCGCCCGCCGGTAGGCGGGACTCGTCCTTCCAGAGAACCTCGGCGTCGGTGCGCCGGACGTAGTTAGCGTCGAGTGACGCCGCGTCCGTCAGCCGGTTCTCAAGAGCCAGCCGATGGCCGAGCCTTCCGATCGCCGGCGCCAGGAAGGGAGAAACGGTTTGCAGAGTTTCACCGGCGGCCTGGCGCTTGGCCCAGAACGGGGTCTGCAAGAGGCAAGCCGGGTCGCAGGAGATCCATTCGATGCGGTCGTTTCCGGCGGTATCCCCGGCCCACGCCACGAATCGATCCGGCGCGATCACCGTTTCTTCTTCGAGCCGCTCCAACGCTCCGTTGCGCCGCCGGTACAGGGCTGCGAATAGCTGGCCTCGCCGCCCGTCGGCAAATGCGGCTACATAGGGTGCTGCGTCGGATGCCAACGTAGCGAGGGCCTCGAGTCGCGACACCGCTGCAATGGGTCGCCCGTAGACCTCGGCCCAGGCCTTGACGGTGGCCAGTCCCACGCGTACCCCCGTGAACGAACCGGGGCCTGCCGCGACGGCGTAAGCGTCCAAGTCGGCCAAGGCGATCCCCGTGGCCTGTAGGACCGCTTGCACGGCTGGGAGCAGCCAGGACGAGTAGTCGTCTGCAGACTCGTGGACGATGGTGTGGAGAGCGACAGCGTCCCGCAAGACGGCCACGCTACCCTTGGAATCGCAAGTGTCCAGAGCAATGAGAAGCACAGCTGGATTCTAACAGGATGGCCGGGGAATCCGGCTAACCGATACAGGAGACTGCCTTTGCGACAGCGCGAAAACATGACAAGAGCCCTAACGGAGGGCGGAGCTGGAGGGCTTCAAGGCGGAGGAACGCTTGGATTTAAACTGGGAGCGGGAAATGCGTAGCAATTTTGGTGCCAAATTAGTAACCGTCCCTCCCTAAGCCCCTGATTCCACTGCATATATCTTGACTCTTGGAACACATTTGCCGTACAGTTCTTGATGTATGCCTAGGGGGGCAACCGAAGCTATGGAATACAAAATCGGCGACAAGGTCGTCTATCCGAATCACGGCGTTGGACTTGTAGAGCAGATCAACTACGGAGTCTTAAACGGTAGAACCGAGCGGTACTTCATGATTCGCATTGTTTCCAGCGGTTTGCGCGTCATGGTGCCGCAGTCGAACGCGGATATCGTCGGTCTTCGTTCCGTTATTCGTTCCAACGACGCGAGTAAGGTTCTCGGCTTTCTCGAAAAAGGCAAACTAAACTCGCACCACGACTGGAAGCATCGCTTCAAGGAAAATTCCGAGCGTATGCGCACCGGAGCTCTCCTGGAAGTCGCCGTGGTACTCAAGAGCCTGGTATCCCTCAGCCGCAGTAAGCCTCTTTCGTTCCGCGAAAAGAAAATGCTGGAACGCGCCAAGTATCTGTTGGTCAGTGAGATGGCCACCGCACGCAACACCAGTCCGGAAAGCGCCGAGGCGGTTGTAGTTAAGTCTCTCGCCAAAGCCAAGCTGACCTTCCCGATCATGACCGAAAAATTTGAGTAGTTTGATTTTTGAGTTTCTTCGGCGGGCAACGCAGCGTTGCCCGCCGTTTTCTTTTTCGGGGCAACTTCTCGGGCTACCTAGACGGCGCACCAACCTCATTTCCAGCAAGCAGGGGAGCGATCGACGTGTTGCCTGCTTCGTTCACACTTTCGGAACTGAGCTTGCGAACGATTTTAGCGATTTTAGAAGGGCGTCCACATCGCGCTCAAGCCTCTTAAAGGCTTCCGCCGCTCGGTAGAGGTCCGCTTCCTTGGCAAATTGCTCGATCTTCACGGCGGATTGGAAGGCCGTACCGTCGGTAAAGTTCGCAATCGTGCCCTTCAAGCCGTGAGCAAGGGCCGCGAGTTCCATGGCGTCTTTCTTTTGAAGGGCGAGGCGCAGAGCGGACATCAGCTTGGGGCACTCGAGGAAAAACGCCTCCGCAATCTGCACGCAAACTTCATGAGAGCCGTCCATGCGCGACAGAAATGCCGATTCGTCAAACGCCGTATCTCGCGCGACACCGGGCAAAACGGCCGAGGCTACCGGCAGGGCGTTGGCCACCAGACTTTCAATCGTTTGAAACATCTCGTCGGCCCGCACGGGCTTCGACAGGTACGCATCCATCCCGGCGCGAAGGCAAATTTCGCGGTCGCCTTTGATCGCGTGGGCGGTCATGGCGATGATCGGGAGGCGGCGGGAAGTCCCCTTCTCTTTAGCCCGAATGGCCGAAGTTGTCTCCAGGCCGTTGAGCTCCGGCATCTGAATATCCATGAGGCACACGTCGAAATTGCTTCGTTCGAGTGCGGCCAGCGCCTGCTTCCCATCACCGGCAACGGTGACCGAATGACCGCGGCGCTGCAGAAGAAGCACAGCCAGCTTCTGGTTGACCACGTTGTCCTCGGCGAGAAGGACGTTGAGGGAACGTTCCGCGTTCGGCTGGCGCGCCACCGATTGCGAAGTCTTGCTTTCCGTTCGTCCGGCGCTGCGGCGGAGTGCGCCGGAGATGACGTCGAGCAGTTCCGATTGCCCGATTGGTTTGGTGAGGTACCCGGCCAGGCCGAGTTCTCTGCAGCGCTGGGCATCGCTAGGCTGACCCGCGGACGTAAGCATGATCAGGGACGATCTGCGGAACTCGGGCATCGAGATGATACGTTCGGTCAACGCGAATCCGTCCATCTCGGGCATGTGCGCATCGACCAGGATAAGGGGGAACGCGCCCGGTGTGTCTTTGACCGCGTGGAGGGCCACCAGCGCCGATTTACCGGACTCTGCCAATGTGGGTTTCATACCCCAGTGCTGGAGCATCTCGAGCAGAATGCGGCGATTGGTATCGTTGTCGTCAACAACGAGGACCGGCAGATTTTGCCAATTCACCGAAATTGCGGGTGGAAGGTGATTCTCCTTGCTGTCGATGAGTTGGAAACGCGAAGTAAAATGGAACGTGCTTCCTCTTCCGGGCTCACTCTCCACCCAGATTTTTCCACCCATCATGTCGACCAGCCGCGTCGAGATCGTCAAGCCCAAGCCGGTACCGCCGTATTTGCGGCTCATCGAACCGTCGGCTTGGGTGAAGGATTCGAAGATGGAGCGTAGTTTTTCGCGAGGAATTCCGACGCCAGTGTCGCGGATGGAGAATTGCAGCGAAATATCTTGATCTGAAACGGCATCGATTCGCACTTGTACGACGATCTCGCCGCGTTCCGTGAATTTCAGAGCATTGCCAACCAAGTTCAGGACCACCTGGCGGAGGCGTGCCGGGTCGCCAAACAGGTCGTCCGGCACATTGGTTTCCACGTGGCAGGCAAGTTCGAGACCCTTTTGCGCTGTGCGGATGCTGAGCGATTTGAGGGAGTCTTGGACGATCTCGCGAAGCTGAAAGGACACCGGGTCGAGTTCCAGCTTTCCGGCTTCGATCTTGGAGAAATCCAAAATGTCGTTGATCACCTGTAGGAGCGAGTCCGAGGAGTTCTTCACCATGTTCAGATATTCGGTTTGCTCGGGGGTGATCTCCGTGGTCATCAGGATCTCGGTCATGCCCATGATGCCGTTCATGGGTGTGCGGATTTCGTGGCTCATGTTGGCCAGGAATTCGCTCTTCGCGCGGCTGGCGGCTTCGGCGGCCTCACGGGTGGCTTCCAGTTCGGCTTGCTTGGCGGCGTCGGCGCGCATTTCCTTGGTGGTTTGCAGACAAGCCTGAATCAGGAAGACATTTTCGAAGAGGACCCAGGCGGCATGCTCGACCCAACGCCAGGGGCTAGGGGCGAGGATGCCAAAGACGGATTGCGGCCAGTAGACGCCACGGACGAAGTGGTCGGCTGCGACAACGATCGTCGCGGGTAGGAATACACGCCAATCGCGATAAAATGCGAGAAAGGCAAGCGATCCGAACACGTGGAAATGCGTTTCGATCCGACCGCCGGAAAGATGGATCAGCAGCGCGGACATCAACATCTGCGCGACCGCGATGGTGTAACGGGTGATCGCCTCACCGGGTCTCAGGAACGCCAGCAGCACGGGAAAGACGGTGATTGCTCCTCCCAGGAAAATGGCCGCCCAGACGTGTATGTGTACGTGCACCGTGGAGCCCGCCCAGGCGCGAGGGGAAATGACCAGGGCCGCCACGACGCCCGCGAGCCACTGGAAGCACATCAAACCCGCGAAAAGGCGGTCGATGCGGCGGTAGTTCGCCTGGCGGTTTTCACGAAAGAGAAATTCCGCGCGTGCAGCTTGGCTATCGTTCAGCACGCTGTCGGCGGTAGCGATGGCAGACATGATGCGTTCTCCTATTGCGCCCCAGCGCGTTCCGGATTTTGAAGCGAGCAACCGTAGACCGAGGTGTGATTCGTACTGGACGCTCCGGTGGTGACTAGGGCCACGAGCGAGCTCCGCCCGAGGTTATCTCCGGAGTGGCCGCGAGATGCGGTGATGCCTCCGCTGAATTGCAAATCTCCGGAGGCGCTGTAAAACAGCGTCTGGCCCGAAGCTTGGGCCCCAAAACGAGCGGCCTCCAGACCATCGGCGTCGCCCAGGACGGTCACACCGGGTATTCGCGCGGCACTACGCCAGAGATCCGTTTTTTCCCAATTCTCCGGAACGCCGGGTGGGCGCACGAAGACCACAACCGCGCTGGCTTGACCGTGCACGCGCGTCATCAAGAGCGCGAGCTCCCCGATCGTGGCCCGTGTACATGGACAATGCGGATGGGCCACCAGCACGATGCTGGGAAGGCCGGCAACGCGCGGAATCTTGCTGTCCGCCGGCCATTTTGCCGGCGGAGCCGACGGTGGCGCGGCGATATAGTCGTAATTGAGCATCGTTCGTTGCCCCAGACCCACGATGGCCAGCCAGAGCAATCCGAACGCAGCAATAACCAACGTTCCGATGGTCCTCTTTTTAGGCGTGCTGGCGAACATCGGCCCCTTGATCTACTCGCCGAGGTGCTGGCGAAGCGCCTCCACAAGTTCGTCCGGCAGAATTGGCTTCTTGAGATATGCCGTACAGCCACTGGCGTAGCCTTCCGAAATTGATTCCTCGCCGACGCGAAACGTGAGCAGGACAATGGGAATGTTCGCGGTCGCTTTTTGTTTTCTCAAACGCCGGCATACTTCCAATCCGTCCATTCCAGGCATCATGACGTCCATCAGCACGAGATCCGGGGTCTGGGCGGCCGCCAGTTTCAGCGCTTCGGTACCGTTCGCAACGGCAATTACGTCGTAGCCGGTTCTCTTGGCGATCATGATCCGGTTTGACAACCGCGTGGTGTCGGAGTCGTCCACCAAAAGAATTTTCTTGGACATACGGGGTCTCGCAGTCGACCACAGGCAAAATTTAGGTCCAGTCACGAAAGGCGTCAGCTGTTCCAGCCCGGAACACTCGGAACACACGCCCTCACCTTTAGACCTGTACCATTAGAGAAAACTCACTGACAACGGTACGGAAGGGCAAGGTGCGTCCATCTCGGCAACACCGGGAGGGAACCGTTCTTCCTCGATTTTGTTTTTCTCGATAAAATCAATCACTTAACAGAAGCTGCATCTACTGGAAACATGCTACGACTCTTCCCGGGAGAAGAGCCGGTATGCCCGGCCAAAACTCAATGGCAATTCAGTTTGGTTGCACTATGGACAGGGGAAACTCAAAAACCTCGTTGTCGATGGGCACGCGCATCACGTACTGACCCGGGTTGTCGTCGCGCTCGAACCAGACCGCGCCGGAGGTTTTGCCGTCGGGCTTTACGACACCCTTCTTTAGCGACTCGGCGTTGAATTGCTTTGCGGCTCGGATCAGCACCTGGCTGGGCTGCTGGTCGGAGGGATCTTCCTCTCCGGCACGATGCGGGGCCGGCGCGTTGTAGGCCACCGTCGGAAAGAGCGACGAATCATCGGAGCTTTTCAGATCTGCGACCACCGGAGCGGCTTCGCTGCCGGAGGCTTGTTGGGCCATCTCGCTGGCCATTTGTTGGGGAGTCACGATGGCCAACGACTTCCAGTGTTCCCCGCGGCTCTCCAGGGTAATCCCGATCGGGTTGACATAGACGTATTCGGAGCTGGTGTTGTCCACCACGACGTTGGCGCGCAGCTTTGCGCCCAGGTCCCGCAAGGAAACTTGCACGGTGACGCCGTCGGCGGTCAAGGACTCGATGACCACGCCATCCTTGGTGAGTTGCTCGCAACCCTGCATGCCACGGCGCCAGCGGGCCACGCCGTCGCGCACGATGGCGGAGGCAGGGGCTACCCGAGGCGCGGGTTTTGCGAGCGCTACGGGTGCCGGCTTCGCGGCAGCGACCGGCGCGGGCTTTGCCGCCGGCGCTTTCGCGAGGTACATTCCTGCGACGTAGCCGGTCTTCCCGTCGGTGGTGCGTACGTTCACGGTGTAACCTTCTGCGTCCGAAAGCACGGAAACGAGATCGCCGCAGTTCAAGGTGGCCACCAGATGCATGGGCAAGGACTGCGCGGAGTCGGCCGTAAGCGGCACACTGGCAGTCAGGCCGGGGCAACGAATCATCCAGGCCGGGCTGGAGGCGGCGGCTGGCGAAGACTGGGCGGCGGCTTCCTGTGCCCGAGAAGCTAGCGGGAGGGCCAATCCTGCAGCCGCGGCGATGAGAACGAATTTGCGTGTCATACCGACTCTCTCTTGGGCTGAGATTTGATTCTCTTAATCTAGCGAATAGAGTCGCATCTTTGCAGGGCCAGCGGGGCACGTCGATAGTGCGTGAGTACCAAAATGCAGTAATAGTCTGGGCACAGACCAAAGGACAGCAGCAAGATCGTTATGTTGCGCTTCCGCTAATGAAATGATGCGAGGAGAGCTGACAGCACTCGTTCCGCCTGTAGTGCTGGGTTACGCGTGGGTGGGCGTCTTTACGGTACCGCCGGGTTGGGATTTTCCGGCTGCGCCTTCGGGAAATATTTTTCGTACCAGGCGATGGCGCGGTTGATGCTGTCCACGACGTGCCCCGACTCGCGAATTCCGTGTCCTTCGCGGGGATAGCGTACGAAGACGGTGTCGACGCCTACGTCCTTCAGCGCCACGTAGTACTGTTCCGCTTCGGCGATGGGCACGTCCGGGTCATTTTCCCCGTGCATGAGCAGCGTGGGGGTAGCCACGGCGGCGATATGCTTCAAGGCCGAGCGCTCCCACAAGAGGTTCATGAAGTCGCCTTGGTGCGGTAGTTGGCCGAACTCCATCTGCTCGTATTGGTTGTAGTAGGTCATGTAGTTGTAGCTGATCAGGTTAGCGATGCCAGCGATGGGGATCGCGGCGCGGAACATGCGCGTCTGGGTGATCAGCCACATGGAAAGCTGGCCGCCGTAGCTGACGCCTTCGATGCCCATGCGCTCGCGGTCCAGCCAGAGGTAGCGGCGTAGCGCGGCGCTCACGCCGTAGAGCACGTCCTGGGCTTCGTTGCCGTCCTGGTCGCCAAAGACGCCATCCGCGAAGGCTTGGCCATAGCCCGTCGAGCCGCGATAATTTACGTGCAGAGTGGCCCAGCCACGGGCGGCGAAGGCTTGATCCCTGAAATTGAATGCCGGACCATTCTGCCCGTGTGGACCACCGTGAATGTTGACGATCAGTGGGTGCTTTGAGTCTGCCGTCATGCCCAAGGGCTTTACCAGAAACGCTTCGACCTCAAATTTGTTGTCGTTGCTGATGAAGGTGAATGGTTCGACTTCCGCGATCTGCTTGCCGCGCAGAACGTCGGCGTTCAAGTCGGTGACCTTCTTGGAGTTGGCCCCGGTGCGGATGTACAGCTCCGCCAAATCCTGCGGGCTGGCGAAGGTATAGGCGATGGTTCCGGACTTTGCGAGCGAGAACGAGCCAACGCTGCCTCGCTCCTTAAGCACGATTTCTGCTGCGCTGCCGGCTGCTGCATGGGCATCGCGCCGCTCGCCCGTTTGTGCTTCCTCTCTTACGCTGCCATCCAGGCCTTGCCGGTAGAGGTGCACGCTCCCGCGTTCTTGCACCGTCAAGTACACCGCCTTGCTATCCGGCGCCCACTGCGGGGCGCCCTGGCGGTTGTCGATGGTGGCTAGCTCGCGGCGGCCCGAGCCATCCGCGTTCATCACCCAGACGTGGGTGTCTTCCATGGTGGTCTCGCGGTCGGTCAGGCCGCGCTTGGTGGCGCGGAAGGTGATCATCTTGCCGTCGGGGGACCACTTCGGATCGTACTCGGCGTTTTCGGTGGCTGTTAAACGGCGGATCGAGCCGTCGCTGACTTTCAAGGAAAACACGTCGTAGTTGAAGAACTGATCGGTTTCCGGGGAACGGTCGGAAATGAAAACGATCTCATCGCCCTTCGGCGACCAGTCGATGGAGTGCTCGTAGTAGTTTCCGGTGGTCAGCTGGCGGACCTGCTTGGTGGCCAGGTCCACTGCGAAAATGTGCAGGCGGCGGTTGTCGTTGAAATGGGTGAAGCCCTCGCCGGCGTCGGGCTTGTAGAGGTAACGCGTGATGACGATCGGATCGCCACTTGCGTCGGCCGTTTCCGGGCCCGGCGTCGCGGAGATGAATGCGATCTGTTTGCCGTCCGGCGACCAGGTGACTTCGGCCCCTTGCGAAGGTAGGGGCGCGTTCGTGCCTAGTCCCTCCGCCAAAAAAGTTGCCGCGGAGCCGTCGGGATGCACGATGGCCAGTCCGTGCTTGCCTTCGGCGGAGCCGAAGTAGGCGATCCAGCGGCCGTCGGGCGACCATACCGGGCTGCCCGCGGCTTCGTCTTCCGCTCCGATACGCGCGGATTTTCCCGTGGCGACGTCCAGCACCCACAACTGCGGCCACGGCCGCCCGGGCCGGTCGTAGCGCAGCACGGTGTAGGCGATCAGCTTGCCGTCTGGCGAGACTTCCGCCTGGGCCACGGACCGCAGCCGCTGGTAGTCCGCCACTTGCAGGCCGGAGGTAGTCTGCGCCGGAGACGCAGCCGCTAGCATGCTCGCGGCAAAAACGAGAAGTAGAAGTCTGCGGCTCATGTGCATCTTTTCCCTCGATGAGGCGTTCGCTTTGGCGGTCCGCATTGTATCGGAGATTCGTTCATCTCGCAGTTCTGAAAGGAAAACTCTAGATTCGCTGCGCCTGTCGGCTTGGCGCGTCCGCAAACCTTCCCCACAAAAAATATTTCGGGTAATCTCCTCAGGCGAGGTCAGACGATGAGAACGATTACTGCATTCCTTCTAGCCTCCGGCGCCGCCATCCTCACCGTATCTCCGAGCAGGGCCCAGGCACCCGACGCGCCAGCGAAGCCGCCAGCCAATTGCGAAGAGCTGGCCCCCATCGTTGAGAAACTGGCCGGCGCTCAGAAAACGCTACAGGATTGGCCCAATCTCGCGCGCTACCGTGACGCCAACGCTGCCGTGCAGGCTCCCGCCAAGGAGGAGAAGCGCGTGGTCTTTATGGGTGATTCCATCACCGACATTTGGGCGCAGCCGCAGTTCGGCGGATTTTTTCCTGGCAAGCCGTATATCGACCGCGGCATCAGCGGGCAGACGACGCCGCAAATGCTGATTCGCTTTCGCCCGGACGTCATTGCGCTGCAGCCGCAGGTGGTGGTCATCCTGGCGGGCACGAATGATCTCGCCGGCAACACCGGGCCGATGACCGTCAGCCAAATCGAAGAAAATCTCACATCCATGGCCGAACTGGCCCGTGCCAACAAAATCCGCGTGGTTCTGGCGTCGGTGCTGCCGGTGAGCAACTACGGCCACGACCGCCAAGGCCAGCCGATCGATATGCGCATCAAACGCCAACCGGAGAAGATTCTCGAATTAAACGCCTGGATCAAGAAATACGCCGCGGATCATGGGGAGGTCTATCTGGACTACTTCGCGGCGACCGTGGACGATCAGGGTTTGCTTCAGAAAGACATCAGCGAAGACGGCTTGCATCCCAACGCCAAGGGCTACGCCATCATGTCCCCGCTCGCTGAACAAGCCATCCAAGCCGCGCTGAAGAAGCGGCCATAGTGTGATGCGCCGGAGCAAGTAGTGATGATGGTGCTTGCGGGATCGGCCGAGGTGTGGCGCCAGCCGGCACAGACAGGAGTGTCTGTGCTACCTAGCGCCTCGCGCCCCTTTACACCCCCAGCGTGTGAGCTAGCTTCAAATAACGGATTGGCAACAGCGGGTGTCTTACGCGCTCAGGCCTATTCCCGCCCGTGATAAAAAGTATTCAGCGAAAGAGCCGGGAGCCTTGCATTTTCTTGCGGGCCAAGACGGGCCTTCCCCTCCGCTATTTTCTCGAAAAGCTGGGTAACCGTGAATTCATCGAAAGCGCTGCGGAACGTTCGTGTGCTGGTGTGTTGCGCGCTGCTGGCTGCCGCGCTCCCAATGGGACTTTCTTCACAGGAAGCCGAGCCCAAGCCCCTGAAGAAGATTGCGCCCGCGTATCCTGAGGTGCTCCGCAAAATGGGCATTAGCGGCACGGTCCGCCTGAAGGTCAGCATCGCCGCGGATGGCTCGGTGAAAGACATCGAAGTACAAGGTGGCGGTGCGATTTTTGCGGAAGCGGCCACCAAGGCGGTACGACAATGGCGCTATCCGGCCGGTTCCAACAATAGAGTCGCTGAAGTCTCGGCGGAATTTGAGTGCTGCAACACGGTGAAGACCTCTCCCTGACAATTTTCTCTCCGCCGCTTTCGCCGTTCTTGAGGCTGCAGACGAGTCGTCATGGTTTTTTCTGCCATGCGGATTGGGCCGATCGCAACAACGCCGTATTTTTCACCAGGGCTGTGTCCAGCAGGTTGGCTTGTTCGGCCGCTAATTTCCAATTCGCAGCTTCGACTGCTTCGGTAAGGCCCGGGAATTCCAGATGGGCGTAGGTGTACCGGGCGGCATAGAGAATGTGCTGGAACCAGGGGCGGCCGGGAATGCCGGCGGGATCGAGCCAGTTCGACTCCACTTGGAGGAGCTGCGCGTTCAAGTGCTGGATTCTTTCGGGGCTGGTGTTTCCGGAGGCCAGATCTTGCAGCGTAGCTTCGCGTAGTTCCTTACCGGCCCTTTCAAAATCCGCAATGCGCTGGTGGAGCTGTTTGAGCGGCAACCGCCGTGGATCTATCTTGTTGGCGCTTTCGAGTTCGCCTAGGAATTCCTGGAGCGCCGCGGCATTGGCCGCAAAATCGAACGGCAAGATATCCGAGTTGCTCAGGCGAAGTGTCGTGACCCCCCAGATACGCGTCAAGGCCGTGTGGTATTCAAACGTGGGATCGCCAATGTGCGACATCCAGAAGTGATCGTCGTAACCGGAATGATAGACGCCGTATTCGCCGGTAAATCCCAAAAGCATCACTGGCCGGCCGAGATGATTCAGGAATACGGTGTGGTCGGAGCCGCTGCCGATGCGCGTTTGAACCAGCGCGGGATCGGACGGGGGCGCCGGCAACTTCTTGTCGCGCATCAAAGTGGCACGCCACGCTTCGTATAGAGACTTCCCCGATGGAGCGCGAACGTCTTTCGACGCTTCGACCAGCATCGGCGCGAGAGAAGCGACCGCCGCGGGTTCGAAACTCAGCCCTTCTGGCCCCGCGGTGGTGGCTGCTCCGGCCACCGATTCATCCACATTTAAGTAGGCAACCAGTTTCTTTTTCAAGTCCTCCGCGAATTGCTCGCCCCATTCGGTCGAACCCGTCAGGGCGTATTCTTCGCCATCCCAACTACAGACAACAATCGTACGGCGTGGGCGGACCCCGCGCTGCTTCAGCTCACCCAGCGAACGCGTAAGCTCCATCATCGAAGCCGTGCCGCTCACGGGATCCACGCCGCCATACGCCCAGGCGTCGCGATGGTTGCCGACCAGCACCCACTCGTCCGGCAGTTCGCTGCCGCGGAGACGCGCTTCGACGACGGTGTAGGGTTTCATGCTGGTGTCCATGTCCACATGCAGGTGGACTTGCACCGCGCCCGTGAAGCGGTAGGTGATGGGCAGCGCGCCGCGCCAGGGTGCCGGAACTTCGGGACCGGTCATGTTTTCCAGCAAGGGCTTGGCGTCGCGCCAGGAAAGAGGCAACGCGGGAATCTTAGGGAGCGATCGCGCCTCTTCTGGCGCGATGTGCTTTGCGCCGGGAACGGAGGCCCAACCGGGTGTGGTGGGATCGCCGGGAACGATGTAGTCGTAAGTAATCGCGCCACGCTGCATGTGGCTCTCTGGGCCCCACGGGCCGTCCGGGAAAACTTTGCCGCGGGTATAGCCGTCCTCGGCGGGATCGGAATAGATCAGCAGGGCCGCGGCGCCTTCGCGCTCGGCGGTAAGCGCTTTGAAACCTCGATAGCTGTATGGATTCGAGTAGCGGACGATGACGATTTTGCCTTTGACGCTGATGCCGTTCTTGCGCAGCAGTTCATAGTCTTCGGGATTCCCGCTATGTGCATAAACGAGTTCGGCCGTGACGTCACCGGATGCGGAATAACCGAAGTAGGAGCCGGCAATGGCTGGATTCTTGGTATCCGGATCCACGTCATAGGGATCCTCCCGGAGGGAAGCTTGGAAGTGAACAGGCGCGGTCATCTCCAGAGAAACGCTGCGCGGGCTGGAATGCAGCACGTCGTAGCGCCGCAGCGTGACGTCTTCCCAGCCCTGCGTCCGCCATTCCCGGGCCATGAATTCGGCGAGCTTGTTGTTCTGTTCGGATGCGGCCGGGTGTGGCTCCGCTGTAAAAATGCGGTGCCATTCGCGAGCTTTTTCGGGCGAAGGCAGCGATTGAAACGTGGTCTCCAAGCGGTGTTCGGCCACAGCATTCACCGGCGAAAATCCAAGGATGAGGGAAGTTTGCGAAGCTTCCGGAGTGGTTTGCGCGGAGAGCGCCAATGGAACAATCAGGAACGCCGAGGCGGCAATGCAGCGCGAAAGGCATTCGGGACGCGTTTTCACCAGGCTCTCCCTCACCGCAAGAATTTGTAAGCTGAAAAGCAGAGCCGCTTATTCAGCAGACTTTACCGGCGGCGAATTGTAGCGCATCGGCGACGAGATGACATTCCTTCGCCATCGCCGTTAGCGGCGCTCCGGGGAGCAGCGATCGCCCAGAGGCGTCATTCCGCGGGCCCTGAGAAGAATCAGGGGTAGTGGGTCAGTTCGAATTTCGCTTTGCCGGAAAAGGCCCAAACACCAGCCTCAAGAATAAAACGTATAGCGCAATGGAGATAATTGCGATCCACCATGGCCTAAGCACCATCGGAAACAAAAACACTAATAGCCACAGCCACCAGGGCATTTGTGACCACCCATTGCCACCCGATTTTATGGGGTTCGCCTGATCGTCCATGCAAGGTAAGAGTACGCCCGAGTCGCTGTTAGATTCAAAGGTTAAAACCCAACGGGGGTCAAATTTCAAACTGACCCACTACGAATCAGGCCGTAGCTTGACCCCGGCGCACTGCTGCGCTAGGGTGTAAGAAGTTTCTTCCTCAAGTGGGGCGCTCCAGAAACCCCACAGGAGTGCAACGACGTTCTTCGCGGCGCAGCCTGTCACTTGGAGGAATCCGCCATCGGCCAGCCGGTTCCTGTAGCCAGAAAACCTTCCACTTGGATGCGACGTACCGTTCACATTTCCGGACAAATTGAACCTTTCTTCGGCACGTTGGATGAAAACGTGCGCCTGTTGGAGGACGTGCTGCACGTGCGCACGCACCTGCATGACACGCGACTGACCGTCGAAGGCGAACAAGATAGCGTCGATCAGGCCGTGAAGATCGTCGAGGAGTACAACCACCTCACCCGACACGGCCGGACACTCTCCAGCACCGAAGTCAAATCGTTGATGCGGGTCGCGACCGAAGAACCGCACGAGTCGCCGCGCGCTCTGTTCGAGCACCACCGCACGCGATCGTTCGGGAAGAAAGTCGTCACGCCGAAAAACAACAGCCAGCGCCACTACATGGAGGAGATCGAAAAGCACGACATGATGTTCGCTGTCGGTCCGGGCGGCACCGGTAAGACCTATCTAGCCGTGGCCATGGCCGTCAGCGCGCTGCTGACCAAGCAGGTCAACCGCATCATTCTGGCGCGGCCTGCCGTCGAAGCCGGCGAGCGGCTTGGTTTTTTGCCCGGCACGCTGCAGCAAAAGATCGATCCGTACATGCGTCCCCTCTACGACGCGCTCTATGACATGCTGGACGCCGACAAGCTCGAGCGCTTTTTGGAGAAGGGCATCATCGAAGTTGCGCCGCTGGCGTTCATGCGCGGCCGCACGCTGAACGATTCCTTCGTTATTCTGGACGAGGCGCAGAACACCACCAGCGAGCAGATGAAGATGTTTCTGACGCGCCTGGGCTTCAACTCCAAGGCGGTGGTTACCGGGGACGTCACGCAGATCGACCTGCCCGCGGGCAAAAAGTCCGGCCTGGTCGAAGCCCTGGAAGTGTGCGGGAAGATCGAAGGCATCGGGGTGGCCCAGTTCAGCGAGAAGGACGTCGTCCGCCATAACCTCGTCCAGCAGATCATCCGTGCGTATGAAGAGTATGATGGTAGCCATCCGCAGCGTAGCGGAAACGCCACCAACGGCAAGTCTCTGGTGCGCGCGGCGGAAGCCGAGAAGCAACCGACCAAAGAAACTCAGCAAGGATGATCCTGAACCGCCAGCGGGAAGTGCGCGTGGCGCAGCGGCCACTGCAATTGTTTTTGCGGCGTTTGCAGGAACATCTGGGCCTCGCAGCGGCCGAGGTTACCATTTGCCTGGTGAGCGACGCGGAGATCGCGCGCATGAATGAGGTGTTTCGCAAGAAGAAGGGACCCACCGACGTGCTCTCGTTTCCCTCGGTCGCACGCCGCAAACAGCGTAAGCGCGGGCACTCGGGGCGGACGGTTCCGAACGGAAACCGGGCGGCAACCCTGGCCAGGGACGGCAGCTCTGAAACCGAATATCTTGGCGACGTGGCGATCTCACCGGCCACGGCGCGGCGCAATGCCAAGGAACTTGGGCGCACGCTGCCCAACGAACTCCAGATATTGATACTCCATGGCGTGCTGCACCTGCTCGGTTACGACCACGAAACGGATAGCGGGCAAATGCTGCGTGTCGAGCAGCGGCTGCGCCGAAGGCTCGGGCTGGCTTGAAGACGTATTTCTGGGCATACACGCTCGGCACCGTGCTCTTGGCACTGGGCCTGCCGGTTTTTTCCTACCTCACGCTAATCTATCGCGAGCTCGGGCGCATGACTACCGGGCAGGTCCACGAGCATCTGGACATTTTTGAAGCCGAGATCGAGCCGAAGCTCAAGATCAACCGGCGCAGCGGCGGTCGCACGTTCCGCATTCTGGGGCATTTCTGGCTGGCTTTTCTTGTGCTGGAAACCACTCGCGGTGTCGTCTACTTCGTCCCAGGCACATGGGAATCCTTTGTCGAGTTCTGCGTGTTCTTGAGCCTCGAAGTGGTCATCGCCATGCACTTCATTCCGGACATGCTGCTGTACCGCACCACGGGCCGCTGGCTGTTGCCGCTGCTGCCTTTGATTCGCGCCGCGATGTGGCTGGTTTGGCCGGTGCGTATCTTCCTGGAAGGCGCCGAATCGCTGGCCCGAATTGCCGAGCACGAACCGGAGCGCACCGAGGAACAACGCACCGAAGAAGGCATCGAGGCGCTGGTCGAGCAAGCCGAAGAAGAAGGCATCATCGAACCCGAACAGGCCGACTTGATCGAGCAGGTTGTGGAATTCAGCGATAAGCGCGTCCGGGAAGTCATGACACCACGTCCGGACATTGTTGCCATGGCCGCCGACGCAACCCTCGAAGAGCTACACGCGAAATTTGTCGAGATGCGCTTCGCGCGCATGCCGGTATACGAAAAATCGCTGGACGATATTTTTGGTGTGGTCTACGCGCAAGACTTGCTGCATATCGCCGATCAGGATTTGCCGAAACGCAAAGTCCGCGAGTTGGTTCGCCCCGCGCTGTTCATTCCCGAAACCAAGGCCGGTTCCGAGCTATTGCGCGAAATGCGCCAGAAAGACCAGCCCATGGCGGTGGTCATCGATGAACACGGATTGGTCGCGGGCCTGGCGACCGTCGAGGACTTGGTCGAGGAAATTGTCGGCGAGAGCGGCCGCGACGAGAAAAAGCCTTCCCCTGATGTAGTTCGCGAACCCGACGGTGGGCTGGTCATGCGCGGCAGCATGGCTATCGGCGACGTCGAGGAACTTCTGGGCGTTCAGTTCGGAGACAAGGCCGACGAAGCGGTCACCACCATCGCCGGTTTGTTGAGCCATGTGTCCGGCAAAGTTCCCGCCCCGGGCGACAAGGTTGACTTGGCCGGCCACCGTTTCGAAGTGCTCGAAGCTAACCAAAGGAAGGTATTGCGCGTGAGAATTCGCAAGCAACCAGCGGCCCAGGTTGTGAAATCGTGACTCGTGAAAGGACCGCTAACGAAGCCAGGAAAAAAGGGTATCGCGCGGGCTTCGTTGCCATCGTGGGGCGCCCGAACGCGGGAAAGTCGACGCTCTTGAATCACCTCGTCGGGCAGAAGGTCGCCATCGTCACGTCCAAGCCGCAGACTACGCGCAACCGCATCCAAGGAATCGTTACGCAGCCGCGCGGGCAGGTCGTGTTCATCGATACGCCGGGGCTGCATGACGCGGACTCCGCGCTGGGTCGCCAGATGATGCACGAAGTGGCGGCGGCGCTGGAAGGCATCGACGTGCTGTTGCTGATGGTGGACGCCAGCCGCGCGTTTCCGCACGCGGACGCTTTGTTGCTCGAGAAGGCCCAACGTTTTCGCGGAAAAACAATTCTCGCGCTCAACAAAATCGACCGCTTGCCGAAAGCCAAGTTGCTGCCGCTGATCGATGCGTTTCAGAAGGCCTTTGAGTTCGCGGCCATCGTGCCGATCTCGGCGCTGAAGGGCAACGGCTGCGATGAACTGCTGGACGAAATTCTCCGGCAGTTGCCGGAGAGCGAGGCGTATTTTCCGGAGGACCAGGTCACCGACCAGCCGGAAAGGTTTCTGGCCGCGGAAATCATCCGCGAAAAAGCCATCCAGGTGATGTACCACGAAGTGCCGTACGCGCTGGCGGTGTTCGTGGACAAGTTCGAGGAGACCCCGAAACTCTTGCGCATCGACGCGACGTTGAACGTGGAGCGCGATTCGCAGAAGAAAATTCTGATCGGCCACAAGGGCGAAATGATGAAGAAGATCGGGACGGAGGCGCGGAAAGAATTGGAAGCGCTGCTGGACACCAAGATTTTCCTGAGCATGTTCGTCAAGGTAGTCCCGGGTTGGCGGGAGAATCCGCAGAAGGTGCGCGAGCTGGATTGGCATTTCCAGCTCGAAGGGCTCAGCCAGGAACAAGAAAATGAATCGCCTCCGGAACCTGAAGAGTAGCCTAGCGGGCAGGGATTTTCGGAGAGACCGAAGTTAGTCGGGGGCGGCAATGCCCAGGCTCTTCATTTTGCGGTACAGGTGGCTGCGCTCCAGGCCCAGCGCGGAAGCGGTTTGCGTCATGTTCCAGCGGTGTTCCTGCAATTTTCGCAAAATAAATTCGCGTTCGTAGGCGCTGCGGGCTTCGTGCAACGTCGAATAGGGGTGTTGCGGGCTTTCGGCTACGCCGCGGAAGAGTTCGGGCGGCAGATGATGCGGTTCGATGCGCGCTTGCGGGCAGACGATGACCAGCCGCTCAACCAGGTTGCGCAATTCGCGAACATTGCCGGGCCAGGGATACCGCAACAGGATTTCCATCGCGGTGTCGCTCAGTTCGCGGGTTTTCTTTCCATAAGCGGAGCTGAATTCGCCCAAGAAATAGCGGCTAAGGCTGGGGATATCTTCGCGGCGGTCGCGCAGCGGCGGAACGAAAAAGGGAATTACGTTCAGGCGATAGAAGAGGTCCTGGCGGAAAGCGCCGCGCGCGATCTCTTGTTCGAGGTTCTTGTTGGTGGCAGCGAGGACGCGCACGTCCACCGTGAGCGTTTGGTTCGAGCCCACCGGCTCGAAGCGTTGTTCTTCGAGAACACGCAAGACTTTGGATTGCGTGCGCAGGCTCATGTCGCCGATTTCATCGAGGAACAAAGTTCCGCCGTCAGCCTTCTTGAATTTTCCAGTTTTGTCGTCGGTGGCCCCCGTGAAGCTGCCTTTGATGTGGCCGAAGATCTCCGACTCGATCAATTCCTCCGGAATGGCGGCGCAATTCACTTCGACAAACGGGCCTTTGTTGCGCAAGCTGGCAGCGTGCAGCGCGCGGGCCACGAGCTCTTTTCCCGTACCGCTTTCGCCGTAGATCAGCACGCGGCCGTTGGTGGGCGCGGTGACTGCGATCTGCTGGCGCAGCGCTTTCATGGGCACGCTCTCGCCGATGACCTGATAACGATGGCCGAGCTCGCTGCGCAGTAACTGGTTTTCTTCCGCCAGGCGCCGCTGCTGGATAGCGTTGCGGACCAGCACGATAATTTTCTCGAGAGACAACGGCTTCTCGATGAAATCGAAAGCGCCCAGCTTGGTGGCACGCACCGCGGTCTCAATGGTGCCGTGCCCGGAAATCATAATGACCGCCGGAGGCCGCGCCGCGGCTTGCAGGCGGCTGAGCGCTTCCAGGCCATCCATGCCGGGGAGCCAGACGTCCAGCAGCACGACCTCCAGATCGCCGGCGGCGGCGCGCTCCAAGGCTTCCTCGGCAGAGGCGACGGATTCGACCTGGTAGCCCTCGTCAATCAAAATTGAGGAAAGAGATTCGCGAATGCCGGGTTCATCGTCGACGACCAAGAGGTGCGGGCGTGGGGCCATCAGGAAGCTTCGACTCCGTTGCGATCGGTGACGCCCGCCGACGCGAGCTCCGCCACCGGAAGCTCGACTAGAAAACGCGAGCCAACCGGAAAATTGTCTTCTACGTGAATGGTGCCGCCGTGTTCGGCAACGATGCGCGCGGCGATAGCCAAACCGAGGCCGGTGCCGCGATCTTTGGTCGAGAAATGCGGAAGGAAGAGCCGGTCTTTGTCTTCGGGAGAAATGCCGTGGCCGGTGTCCTGGACGCAGATTTCGACGGTTTCCGCCTCGCCGTGCGCGCAAGTCGAAACGATGATTTCGCGCAGCGGCGCCGTTTCCAAAGCTTCCGCGGCGTTGTCGATGAGATTGACGACCACGCTGCGCAGCAAGCCGCCGTCAGCGCGGACGGCGGGAAGATTGTCGGCAAGAGAGGTTTTCAAGCTGATGCCGTCGAGGCGGCCGGAGAAAAGCTCCACAGCTTCGTGAACAACGGTGTTGGCGCTGGTTGGCGCAAGCTTGGCGGTAGGGAAGCGCACGAATTGCGAGAACTCGTTGACCAGGGCGGCCAAGGTGGAAACTTCGCGCTCGATCAGCCGCGAACATTCTTGCACCAAGTGGGTAAGCTCGGCGTCGCGCGGCGCGACAGCCTCGGAGGGATCGCGGCGATCCAGGAAGCGCGAGAGGCGCTGCGAGGAAAGCTGAATCGGTGTGAGCGGATTCTTGATTTCGTGCGCGATGCGGCGAGCGACTTCCTGCCACGCGGCGGACTTTTGCGCGCGCAACACCTCAGTAAGGTCATCGAGCACCAAAACAAAGCCGCTATTCGCGCGGCGCGGGCCAAGCGAGCTCACGCTGACGGCGACGTGCAGGACCCTTCCCGAAACGACGGTCTCGATTTCGCGGGACACCACGCCCATTCGCAAAGAGCGCCGCATCAGAAGCTGCACGGTGCGCGAAGCCTCGGCGCCCAGCAATTCTTCCAGCGATTGAACGTTACGCGCGCGCTCGCCGAACATGCGGGTGACCGCCGTGTTCTCGCGCAGGATAGCGCCGGCGGCGTCCAATGAGATCACGCCCGTAGGAATGTTCTCCAGCACAGTTTCCATGAGCTGGCGGCGGCGTTCGAGTTCCTGGACGGCTTGCTGCAGGTTGCGCGTGAACTGATCGATTTGCGCGCGCGAGTCGCGCAACTGCGTGGTCATAACGTTGAACGAGCGGATGAGGATGCCGAGTTCGTCCTGGGCTTGCTCGGGGACTTGATAGTCGAAGTTGCCGGAGGAAACTTCACGGGTGCCTTCGGCGAGAGCCTGAATCGGCACCGTGACCTGTTTGGCGAGAAACAGCGCAATCCACATCAGCGAGAACAGCAGCAGCACGGTAAATAAGAACAGGATCAGCAGCATCTGACGCTTGAGGGCCCGCAGACCCTGTTTCTCTTTTTCGTATTCCTGGGTTTGTTTCTGGATTTCCGTAATTCTTCGGAAGAAGTCGGGATTCGTGCGGTACCCTGCGGCGACATAGCCCATGCGGGCCACCAGGTAATTCCTTCCCTGGGCCTCCCACACTTCAATGCCGCTAGGCAGCGTGCGCACCCGATTTCCAAAAACGCCGGCCTGCTCGCAGACTTGACCGCTACGATCTTCCGGCTGGTCATCGCATATAACGCCACCTCGGATGGGTTTGCCGTCTTTGTCGAGAATCCAAAGCGCGTCGAGACCGGACTCAAAGGCATGCTTCAGGAGCTCTTCGGTGGGCTGCGACGAATTGACTTGCGCTTGCCGCGCCAGATTGCGCAGACGAGGCAGCGTCGTCCGCCCCAAATCGTTCAGCAGGGACTGGGTTTGTTCGGAAGCGATTTCCAGCGGGCGGGGAAACCAGCGGCCCAGCGTGCGGTTGAGCAGCGAATAGCTGATAAAAAACATGAAGATGACGGGGAGAAGGGACAACGCCATAGCGCCCACGACCATCTTGGTCTTGAACCGCGCGCCTAAAGTTTCCTTGCTGCGCTCGATCAGCAGACGCACGATCGTGCGGAAAAAAATGAGCCCGAAGACAATGAGCGCCGCGATGACAAAGCTGGAAACGGCGGTAAGGGCCATGACGTCGCGCCAGTTACTCGGCTCGAAGGGAACGTCCAGGGAGCCAAAGGTGAAAACAGCGCCGAGCAGCAGGCTGAGCAGAACGCCGCCGATGGCCAAACTCCAGCGTTGTCTTGGTTGGAGCGAACTCATTGTGTGGCGGCGCTCCTTTCTGGCAACAGGTGCTTCAGGGCGCACTCGCTACAGCGAGGCTCTCGCGCGCGGCAGTAATGCTTCCCAGTGTGAACGATAAGAGCGTGGAATTCATTATACAGCGCGGCGTCGGCAGATAGGCTGCGCTCGAAGAGCCGCCGCAGGTCTTCGTAACTGTGTTTTGGCTCCGCAAGGTTGTGGCGTTCGAGAATGCGGCGGGCATAGGCGTCGACCACGAACACCGGATGCCCGCCGGCGTACAGAAGGATGGAGTCTGCGGTTTCCGGGCCGATTCCGTGGACAGCGAGAAGTTGCTCGCGCAGAGTTCGCGTGGGAGTGCGAAACATGGCCGCCAGCGAGCCGCGGTATTCCGCGCGGAGGAAGCGTACGAAGGCTTTCAGCTTCTTTGCCTTCTGGCGGAAGTACCCGGAGGAGCGGATCAGCCGGGCGAGACGTGCCGCGGAAACGGATCCGATAGCACCTGGCGTGAGCAATTTCTCACGCCGAAGATTTTCGATGGCCAGCTCAACGTTGGTCCAGGAAGTATTCTGCGTCAGAATTGCCCCGACGATGACCTCAAAAGGGGTGCGGCTGGGCCACCAGTGCTGCGGACCGTAAGCGGCAAAGAGGACATCGAAGTATTCGCGCAAGAGGGGACGCGCGCTCGGCGCGTGATGCGAGGCCCCGGCACAGACACTCGGTGCAGCCGACTCTGGCGAGGGCTCAAATTGTGGCCATTGACGAAGCGCAGACATCTCTCTCGCACGATAGCGACCGCTTGGAAGCAAGTCAAGAATGGCGCTGGCAGAAGGAACCTCGGGCGGGGAAACGGCACGGGAGAAAGCGAAATTCGCTCTTCGTTTGCCGTCGAAATCCCCAGGAAAAAGTTTTCCTTGCCGTCGGTTTCAGAGCCCCAGAGCTATGCGCCGCCGCGTACGCAAACAACCTGTACGAACGTGCAGGTATTAGCCATTTCACCACGGGGTGTGAAGAACGGACTACCGTCTCCTGACACATTTGCTAAGGTGAGCGCTGGGCTCGACCCAGTCGGGAGTACTGCGGATGTCTGTCCGTCTTGGCGAAATATTGATCAAAGAAAGCTTGATCACGCAAGACCAGCTGCAAAAGGCGCTGGAGTTCCAGCGTTCCAATGGCGGCAAGCTGGGAAGCTGCCTGACCAAGATGGGCTTCATCACCGACGACGACATCACCGGGGTACTATCTCGGCAGTACGGCGTTCCTTCCATTAATCTCAAATACTACGAAATTGATCCCACGGTCATCAAGCTGATCCCGCAAGACACCGCGCTGCGCTACCAGGTAATTCCGCTGTCGCGCGTGGGGTCGGTCCTGACCATCGCCATGACCGATCCCACCAACGTCTTCGCCATGGACGATATCAAGTTCATGACCGGCTTCAATGTGGAGCCGGTGGTGGCTTCGGAATCGGCCATCGGCGACGCCATTACGAGATTTTACGGCGGCAGCCAGACCAATCACGAAGAGCTGAGCAAGATGATGAAAGACCTGGTCATGGACGACCAGGAGCTGGAACTAGCCGCCGAAGAAACGCAATTGGATACGGCGACCCTGGAAAGAGCCGCCGAAGAAGCTCCGATCATCAAGCTGGTGAACCTGATCTTGACGGACTCCGTGAAGCGCGGCGCCAGCGATATTCACATGGAGCCGTACGAGTTGGAAATGCGAGTCAGGTTCCGCATCGACGGAGTTTTGCAGACGGTGATGAGCCCGCCGCTGCGCTTGAAGGACGCCATCACCAGCCGCGTGAAGATCATGGCCAAGCTGGACATCGCGGAAAAGCGCTTGCCGCAAGACGGCCGCATCATGATCAAGTACAAAGCCGACGGCAAGAAAAAGGAATTGGACTTCCGTGTCTCCACGGTTCCGACGCTGTACGGCGAAAAAATCGTCATGCGGCTGCTGGATAAAGAAAACCTGCGGCTGGACATGACCAAGCTGGGGTTCGAACAGGAATCGCTGACCAAGTTCGAACGAAACATTTTGAAGCCCTACGGCATGGTGCTGGTCACCGGGCCGACCGGATCGGGAAAAACGAACACGCTGTATTCCTCGGTGGCGCGGCTCAACACCGTGGATACCAACATCATGACCGCGGAAGACCCGGTCGAGTTCCAGTTGGCGGGCATCAACCAGGTGCAGATGAAGGAGCAGATCGGCTTGAACTTCGCGGCCGCGCTCCGCGCCTTTTTGCGGCAAGACCCCAACATCATTCTGGTCGGAGAAATTCGCGACTTCGAAACCGCGGAAATCGCCGTAAAAGCGGCGCTCACCGGACACATGGTGCTGTCCACGCTGCACACCAACGACGCTCCGTCGACCATCAGCCGCTTGATGAACATGGGTATCGAGCCCTTCCTGGTGGCCACTTCAGTGAACTTGATTTGCGCGCAGCGGCTGGTGCGCCGCATTTGCGTCGGCTGCAAGACCGAATTGGAAGTTCCGGAACAAGCTTTGATCGACGCCGGATATACGCCGGAAGAAGTGAAGACCACCAAGATCTATCACGGCAAAGGCTGTACGACCTGCAACAAGGGCGGCTACAAGGGCCGCACCGGCCTGTATGAGGTCATGGAAATCAACGACGAACTGCGGGAGCTGATTTTGGTGGGCGCATCGGCCCTGGAACTGAAGAAAAAGGCGATTGAGCAGGGCATGATCACGCTGCGGCGCAGCGGTTTGGCCAAGGTGGCGCTGGGGCAGACCACCATGGAAGAAGTACTGCGCGAAACGGTGCTTTAGAAAAGAGAAGGTGAACGATGGCCGGAATTACGCTGAGCGAACTGCTGAAAAAAATGATCGAGATGGGTGGGAGCGACCTGCACATCACTACGAACAGCGCGCCGCGAGTCCGGGTCCATGGACATTTGCGGCCTTTGGACATGCCGCCGCTGACCGCCGCGGACACCAAGTCGCTGGCGTATAGCGTGCTCACCGACGCGCAGAAGCACCGGTTCGAAGAGAACCTGGAGCTGGACTTCTCCTTCGGCTTGAAGAACCTGGCGCGCTTCCGCGGCAACGTTTTCAATCAACGTGGTGCGGTGGGAGCGGTGTTCCGCACCATTCCCTGGGAGATTAAAGGTTTCGACGCGTTGGGCTTGCCCGCGGTGGTCAAGGGGCTGTGCGAAAAGCCGCGCGGCTTGGTTCTAGTTACCGGACCAACCGGTTCGGGAAAATCGACGACGCTCGCCGCCATGCTGGACAAGATCAACAGCGAACGCGAAGAGCACATGATCACCATCGAGGACCCCATCGAGTTCCTCCACAACCACAAGAAATGCCTGGTGAACCAGCGCGAAGTTCACGCGGACACTCATTCGTTCGCCAATTCGCTGCGTGCCGCCCTCCGTGAAGACCCCGACGTGGTGCTCATCGGCGAAATGCGCGACCTGGAAACCATCGAATCCGCACTGCGCATCGCTGAGACCGGCCACTTGACCTTTGCCACGCTGCACACCAACTCCGCGGCATCGACGATCAACCGCATCATCGACGTCTTTCCCGCGCACCAGCAGCCGCAAGTGCGTGCACAGCTCTCCATGGTGATCGAAGGCATTTTGTGCCAGGCGCTACTGCCGCGCTCCGATGGGCGGGGCCGCATGATGGTCATGGAAGTTCTGGTGCCCACACCAGCCATCCGCAACCTCATCCGTGAAGACAAGATCCACCAGATTTATTCGGCGATGCAGACCGGCACGGGTCAAACCGGTATGCAGACGTTCAACCAGGGTTTGGCAAACTGCTACTTCGCCAAGACCATTTCCCTGGAAATGGCGCTCTCGCGGTCTTCGAATGCCGATGAACTGCAGGACATGATCAATCGCGGAGTGTCGGGTCCCGGCGGCAAGACGCCGGTGACCAGCAAGCGCTAAGAGTTTGGGTAAGCCACCTGGGCCCAAGGTTATTTGGCAGGACGGACTGAGGAGGACGAAATGCCGGTCTACACGTATAAGGGAACCAATCGAGCGGGAAGCGCCGTCAGCGGAGAGGTGAACGCT